>JACKZZ010000885.1_pt1 | contig 53619 bp, 33 predicted proteins | sample 8027871 | NCBI WGS metagenome assembly JACKZZ01 (sample SAMN15724774, study PRJNA655200) | protist metagenome | isolation source: fluorescence activated cell sorting (FACS) single amplified genomes of... | place: USA: West Boothbay Harbor, Gulf of Maine | collected 2000-07-19
CAAGTGCAGCATGAAGTGCTTTTCCGTAATTCTTACCACGAATATCATTCTGCATTTGCTGTTCAATTAGCAATGTACTTTCTTGCTTCTTCAGACGCTCTTCTTCTAGACTTTCTGTAGCGTCTGTCCACATATGCAATTTCGAATCACTACCCGCAGAGAAAAATGTTTTCCCTTGGCCTTTTCCTGTCGCAATTGCCCAAATTTTATCCTCGTGCTTATCCATCGTATTTTCGCATTCACCTGTTCTAATTGTCCAGAGTTTCACCAAGCCGTCCGCAGAAGTTGACATCAATTGCTGACCATGACGAACAAATCCAACAGACAACACAGAAGCAGTATGCCCTTCGAAAGAGCGAATGCAGGAGAAATCCATCAACGACCACAGCCTTAGTGTTCGATCTGCTGAACAAGAAACTAAGCTCTTATCAACTGGAGAGAAGCAAACCTTCCAAACACCTCGCTTATGTCCCCTGAGTGTAGCTACTGCCGCTAAATCCGAAGAGCGCCAGATTTTAACTGTCTTATCTGATGCTCCAGTTGCAATAATTACGTCATTTGGAGAAACTGCTACGGTATTAATGTCCTTCTCATGAGCGCGAATACTATGGGATGCAGTCAATATTTTAACGGTTCCAGTTCCGTTAACACAATTTTCAAAATTATGAAGAGGAAGACCCCACCGTTTTAGTACTTTATCATTTGCACCAGTCACAACAAAAGCAGCTTTTGATGTATAATTAGCTAACTTCTGGGATATAGCAACAGCTCCAACCTCATCGGCATGGCCCTCTGCGACACCGCAACATATTTGTGAGCGACTACACCATAATCTACACGTCTTATCTTTCGCAGAAGTAGCAATCCATCGCCTATATATTAAGTAAGAATTAAGGGAAAACACAAATAATTAGGAGGGGAAAGAAAAAGAACAAAGTTAGAAAAACAGCATTTGCTTGGAATTCATACATCGATAAATGAAAATGGTAGAATATTCTTAGAATATACGGTGGTTGATTGAGGTCGATATCTATGTATTGTCCAATTTTAGGATCAGTTACCAACACACCCAGCCACTCACGAATGTTGCAACCTTTTTGACTAGGTTTACCTATAGAGAAGGCAGCCTAGCTTCGAAGATTGCGGGAAATAAAGGGAAAAGAAATGAAACGAAGATGGAGGAAAACTTACCCATCGGGACTAACAGAAACAGACAATACAACTTCTTTGTGCCCACTAAGCGATTTGAACTCATAGCCAGTCTGCATGGCTACTAATCTCACTTGAGCCGAATTTGTTACAACAGCAACTTGAATTTCTTGAGGGGTGACTGGAATGATTTCACCATTTTCATTTTCTACAGGAACACCAGGAACAATAGCGAGATCAAGTATATCATCGTTACAACCCATGAACTGATATGACGGGGCTTCTAGTTTGTCTTCTTGAAGATCAAAAAAGTAAAAGTCACGATCTTCGGTGACAGCAATTATTTTATGATCTGATTCAACATAATGTATACTCATAATAGCTTTAAGAATATCAAACTGAGATGCAGCAGCCTTCGATGAAGCGGAAACTAAATTATCGGAAGGGATCCCACTAAGGAGTATACTTCTGAGTAATTCGCAAGTAAAACTGCCATTATTTCCTGTACCTTTGAAAATATGTATTAATCCCTTTCTCCCTGCTGTCAAAAGGACAAAAGAAGAGGATGCAGAAGAGGATGAAGAAGAGCCGGTTTGTTTCTTGGACTTTCCATTCGACGGATTCTCATCCTTATGAGAATTATCGCTAATACCTAAAACAGATGCACTATGACTAGCGGATAAGATACTGACACATTCCAATTCATCCATTACTGCAACTGTCTTAATATGAGACAAAGACTGCATATTGAACAAGTTAAGGATCTTGTCGCGACCAGCTGAGGCTAATATAATACCTTCTGCGCCTATAGAATGTGATATTGCCATATCTGCAACTGGACTCATATGTTCATTAAATGTAGAGATGCATTTCTTTTTCTTGAGATCATAAATGTTAATGGAGCAATCATCACTTGATGAAAACAGCCATAGTTTCGTAGGGTCAGGATGGAATTTTACTAATGTTACCATCTCACTATGCTTACGAAACACATGAGTGCAATGTCCACGAGGAATATCCCATACTCTCACAGTCCTATCAGCAGAACCAGTTGCTAATAAAGTGCCAGTTGCATCATAAGCCATTGAGAGTACAGGCATATTGTGTCCTTTTAATGACCGAATTAGTGTTTTTGTATTCATATCCCAATTTTCCAACATATTTCGTTTGAGAGAAACCACAATTTCGTCTTTCGAAGGATGGAGACATAAACAAGTGACCTCATCACGATATTCATCAGCCGAATCAAATAAAGATATTGCTGGCGAGTCTCGTGAATGCAAAATTGACACATTTCCATCATTTAAACATACGATCTGAGGATGCAAGGATGTAATAGACTCAGAACTAGATGAGCTAGAACTAGCAGAACTAGAGGAACGTACTCCTATAGCACCACCACCATAGAAAGGCTCAATGGTACGATTCACAAGCCAATCACGTGATAATCCATCAGTTATCGTTTTCAGCATACTCTAAAACACAAATATATATAAAAAACACAATTCCTCTTCCTAAAAATCTATATTGAAACTAACAAACTACCAAATCCAGACACAAATGAGCCTGATTGGGATGACCTTTGATCGCCCATTTCCAGACATTGCCACGAAAAAAAGGATTTCCAAATAATTCCATGGAATTCCTGGAATTCCATTCGATCGAGCTTTGGAGAGAACTTTTATTTCTCCTGTTGGTCTTTCCTCATCGTGACGGGGATATTCCAAGCACACCATCTTAAGATATATTCTAAATGAATTCGTTTATTGGTCGTTTGATTGACTTTTTCACTGTCATGGTGAGTGTTCTGCTCATTGTTCGGGATTTTATATATGAAGGTTCCTATTTAAAGGCATTTTATGAGTTTTTCTCCACGACGTACGCTCATGCACAATACCTCCGGCGTTTAGGCCTTTATGGAGGCTACGAAGGTCTTGAATCATCAGGATGTCTATGGAAAGTTGATGAAGAAACCATCAGTATGCCCGGAAAAATTCCGTCAATGGAATATGTTTCATTATCTACTGATATGCTCTTCAATCGCGAAGATATTCACAAGAATAAGAGCAACCCTCTACATGTTCCTTTAAGTGGTAATGCACTTGACATGTTATGGGAGACAGTGGATAAGCTTGGTATTAAAGTAGGGGAACATGAAAACACTACTAGTATTGGTCCCCAAAATCAAAGCAAAGATCTGAATCTATTTATTGATCTAGGTTGTGGTTCTGGTATGGTTTGTTTATCCGCAATGGCAGCTCTGCCCTTCGATGGAATCTTTGGAGTCGACATTAATGCACTATCTATTGATATATGTGAAAGAAATCTATCAAAGTTCGCTAAATCTAACATAGCAAAATGCCAATATACTGTTGCAACGCTCCAGGATATGCAGAACCTTGTACTTCATATCCCCCCTCGCTTCCCTCTTCCTATAACTAGCAATCAACAACAACCGTCTGAACAGGGGAAATTGAGGATTCTTGCAGCTATGTACGAACCACTATGGTCTTTAGAGAAACATGCAGCTTCTCCAATTTATCTGAAGACGTTGACCAACCTTAGGCAGCAAGCTATAAAATTGTACGGTGAAATGTCACCTTCATCATCTGGAATATTGGATCTAGAGGATAATGTTGAGATTTTTATATTTTATTTTGCTGATCGATTGTGGTTAGGTGACTGCTTGCCAGCACTCAATAGTGTTGGTGCTGTCAAACTACACGAAGGCGAGTACTCGAACATTGTTTTCAATGAGTTTGGGCGTGAATTTTATGTTTTCAAGGTTCCGATTAAGCCCCCTCGTGCGATATAAATACGAGCGGAAAGAAAAAAAGAAGTACTTCTTTTTGTCGGTCGATCGATTGAAATTTATTTCAAAAAATAAAGGGCTTCGTAATACAGAAGCTTAATATACTTATAAATTAGGGGCTTCAGGTTCGTTTGTAATTTATTCGCTTCTTCATTATTAATGGTATACAATTTACGAAGTACGAGTACAGAAAAAATGAATCACCAAAAATCGAATTGAGACTTGCCAATAAATTTTTTTTTTTACAAAGATTCTATTTTTTCTTCTCTGTGTCTGTTTCTCCGAGCTTAAACGCTGATTCAGATCACGCTTTTTGACAACAGTGGTGAAGGGTGGGCTTCAACATGGGCTTCATGTCTGTTGAAGGAGGGTTTAATAGATTTACTGTATCGGGGGCTACAGAGACATCTGCCGAACCTTTTGCAGGTATACTGGGAGAATCCATTGCATTTTCACCTGATGGGGTATCAATATCGCCATTATACTCAACTCCTCGCCGCGCTCTTGCTTCATTTATTACTTTCTCCATGTCAATTTGCATAGTTGGAATCATAGACTCAAATAACATCTTCGTATAACAATCCTTTTACAACAAACAAATTAAATTACATGTTGCCCGCTACAGTTTAATATTACGAAGTACGAAATAATAAATAAAATTAGAACTACAGTATATACATGTAGAAAATTCTCCCCTGCATTATGCATCATTAATCATATTGCGCGACCCGTGCTTGGAAAAGAAGAGGAAAATTCGCACGGAGCAAATACTACTTCAACTTCAACTAGTTCTGGACGAGACGAAATGAACATGCGCTTTTGAATGCAAAAACTTAATATTTAGTTACACCATTAAAAAGTTTTACATTTGTATCTACAGTAACCAATTTGTTTGGCAAAAATAAAAAATAAAATAAAAAAACTAAGTTCTTTTTTACATAGTGTAATAATAAAATATTAACCATCTTGCATAGCCTTTTCTTTTGCAGCAGCTGCTGCTTTCGCATCATCCTTAGCCTTTTTCTTCTCGGCTTTTTTGGCGGCCTTCTCAGCCGCTTTCTTTGCTGCTTTCTCTTCTTTCATTCTCTGTTTCTTGGCAGCAGCTTCTGCACGTGCCTTTTGTGCAGCCTTGGCATCATCCAACAGAAACGGTGAAGACACCTCAGTACCACATGTTGCCAACTTGATTTGGCCCTTTACAATCTTTCGACCATTACCAGAAAATCTTGTGCTTACACTTAGATCATGAATCTGTGTTTGTGGGACTTTAGTCTCGAGTAGGGCGCCTACTTTTCTACCTTCAAGCTTCAAAACACCTAGAGAGCCCTCACTAGTATCCAAGATTTCGATTTCCAACTTACAATTGAATGTATTTTGTACAGGTTTATAAACAATTCTCATATTCGGAGGATCATCAGGCCCAGGAGTAGCAGGACATGTCAGTGGGACATAAATAATTTCATTATGGAAAACAACATTTCCTTCACAAGTAGACATTAGCTGTGTTCGTCCCATTTCATCACCATTCCAATATACAACACAATATATATCAACTGGTTCGCCTTGTATTGGAAGATTTACAGCACGCACAGAACTAGCTACACTTGCAATTGTCGCATCATCATCACCAACGGCGGGTTTTTTAGCAAAGAAACCAAAACCAGTACTCTTCTTCACATCAGTTTTTCCATCCCCTGCTTTCTCTGCTTCTGCTTTCTTCTTTTTATCCACAAAGAGACCATACAAATCAAGTCGATTAACACATTCAATTGAGAAAACTCTCTGTTGTAAGGTCCTTGCACCAATTACACCACCGATCAATGTAACCTGAGCTTCACGGGTAACATATCGCTGGTAAATAGAATCTCTATCGTAATCCATCGAGACCTCATAAGCCTTCTCTGTTGCATATTTACCAGTCAGTAAATCTGCCAATTCTTGGCCTTTGATTACAATTTGTCCTAACAATTGAGAAGGCCCAGGAAGAGGCTTTCTTTTAATACGGGGACGAGCCTGAATGACGGCAGTTTCATAAGTACTCTCGGTAACTGGCTCAGCAGGATCAACCATCCCAGCATCACCTTGGGTGGCTAAATCATCGGATATATAAGCTAATCCTTTAGGATCAGTCTTCAACTTTGCTTCGCGGCGCTTAGAATTCATATAATCTTCTCCACTTTCACATTCCCAAATACACACCTTCAACTCGCAACCAGCAGTCCGTGCTGGACCTTCTACACCATCTTCAATAGGTATTTCAAAAGACGCACGTGGATGGTTACCAGAACGGGAAAAATAGAACATGGTTTTTGATGAAGCATTGAACCAATCTTGGTCCTGTAGACGAGCTGGACTTGATATACCAAGAGCAATATTATTCCAAGTTGCACTACAAATAAGAAAATTCTTTTTCAAAGTTTTTTCAACGTAAGATACAGAAACTTCTAAAGGTTTCCCAAGATTGCGAGGGAGCCCTGGAGGGCCAGCTGTAATATTAATCGAGCCCTGTACACCAATTGGATTTCTCATATCACGAGGAATAGTAGGCGAAGAACTGCTACCCAAAGGAAACATCGAAAGTGTAGTTTTACCTTTCGGATTCTCGTCAGACACACCAAAAGCTTTGTTTAGTTCTTTATTTGCCACCAAAGCTGAACCAATAAACCTCCCTCGTCCCTGATTGGCATCAGTAAGCCATACTTGAAGCTCAAGGTCACATTCACCCAGAGATAATGCCTTCGGCACATTTAGGGTGAAGATATCTCCATCTCGGCCTTCGGTAAGAAATTGAGGGTCAACTCTAAAAGGAGAGATGGGTGAAGACCCAATTTCCTGTCCCATCCATACAAGCACTACCAGCACTCTGGCATACTCCATCATTCGGTACTCCTTTAATCCAAAACAAGAGTTGATACACACTTCAAAGGTTTTAGGAATAGGTTTTGTATCAGCCTTTGAAACGTTTAAAACGATGGTACCAGTTTGATCCAACTTTTTGTCAACTGGCATGATAGGATATTCCGATCCAGTTACAGCTTTTCTATTAATTAGACTTCGAAGGTCAAGACCAGTTAAAAAACAAACACCTATTAACTCATCATAATCTTTATTACGTTCACCATCGGCCCCACCTCCACCATCGCCATCACCATCTTCACTTTGTTCGAGATTTGCATGCCATACTTCAATTTTCATACCGCACACTTCTATCTCACCAAGCTGGCCTGTTTCACAAACGAAAGATTCGTCAACAAATATAGGATTATAAGAATCATCAACAATTTCTGTTTCTTTTTTCTTTAATTTGGGATCACTGAAATTATCGAGTTCTAATCCCTCGACTTCCTCCTCCATGTCATTGTTCCAATAAACGATACAATACGCATTTGGTCTTGTGAAAATGTCCATCTTTCGTAACTTCCGCAAGCCAACAATTTGGAATTGATACCCTGCTCCAGGCAGATTTAAATTCAAAACAACCTTTTTCATTGAATCCACGCTAGCATAGTCATCCCAATCAAATCGTCGTGGAGCATATTGAACAATAGTACCCATATCAACAGATCCAGCTTCAAATGTGGGTAGTTGCATCCCATCACTCACTGAAACAAAGACTTTATTTAAAGTCACATCTGTTCTCATAAAGAATCTCTCAGGGTAAATTCTTAATAAAGTTTTAACAGAAGTCTTTACAGGTCGTGGTAGAGGCGAAACCTTTTCAACAATATCTTTAATCTCTAATACACCGGCAGGTTCAGCAATAATCGCGAGAGCTATATCATGAAGAAGCTTCTCTTTATAATAATTAGGTAAATTCCAATACCAACCATCATATAAAGTTGGTGATATAACAAGAACACCTTGATTTGGAACGGCAAGACGAAGAAGAGTCCAAATCATCTTTTCTTTAGGAATAATCTTCTCATTCAAATAAATGTCAATCCGGACGACAGGGAGATGTCTTCTATCTCGATTGATTATTTCTTTGATCTCTTGAAATGTAGTCGTAGGATCACAACGAAGGTATACGTCTTCTCCCATAATCCATTTCGTGGTTTGACACATTGGCCGTAAAATAACGCCATAACGATCGGCAACTGACTTTTCGTCATCCGTAACCATTCTTAATAAGAAGCACTTTATTCGCAAAACATCTTCTTTCCTTGTCAACAACAGCGGTGTCCTACCTTAAACCTTAAGTTTTAACTTTAAACGGTATAAAAACCGTGGTTTTGTTTTGACCGGTTTGAAGAGCAAAACTCAAAAATTTTGTTCGTTTGTCGTGATAACAATGAGTTTTTCCGCTTCTAGTTTGTTCGTAGCTAACCGATGCATGCTAGAGGATGAAACACTCGTTCGTCATGTTTCATGGAGTCAAGCCGATCCTGTTGGTGCCATTATGGCTTCAACATTTGACAAGAATGACCGTGAGATCCACCAAGTGCTTTTCATAAATAATGAAGGTGGTTTATTAAAGAATTCATCTGTGACACACACTCATGAGGCTACTGTATTGTCTTGGCAGCCCAATAGTCGCATTCTAGCTATTGGTTGGGGTGATGGTATGATTTCATGTTGGTCTGTGGATGGCCGCATCCGTCCTAGTTCTACATTTTCAAATACTTCACAGCATATGAGTAATATCAAGGTACTAGAGTGGAATCCAGCAGGGAAAAGACTTGTGTCCGGTGATGGAAATGGTCTAGTTGTTGTATGGGCAGTTGATGCGCGTGGTACTCTGACTCCCACAAGACAGTATAGGAAGAAAGGAGAAATCATGTCTATCACCTTTTGCCATTTGACTATGAAAGCTGATGGCCCGCGAAAACCTGCAATTGAGTCTTCTTTCTCCCCTTCATTCTTTTTCGGAACATCCCGAGGTGGGTTAGTATACGCAGATGACCTTGGTAACTGTGCTGATGTTCACCAACTGTCTTCCTCAGTCGATACTCTAATGTTCTTTCAAGAGGCTTCCCGTTTAGTTATCATTACTAGATCATTGATGCTTATCCAATATCAGGTCAGTGACGATGGTAAGGTTTCAAGGATCTCACAGGTTAAGCTGAGCGTTGCTGGTGATATAGTGGAGAAGGGTCTCCGCTCCGTGGTGTGGGCTGGGCCTGGCATTCTTGCTGCTGCTTGCCACGAGAAGATGGTTCGTCTGTTTGATATTGCAGCAGATGAAACATATAATATTTCTCTTTCTGCACTTGGAGATATGGTAGAACGTGGCGACAGAGTTGTTGCTGTTGCGTTTTCACCAATAGACCGATATTTGGCGATTGGCACTAAGGGGGGTGTGATAGCAATTTGGAAATTCACAGGACAGCCTCGTGATGTATCTTTAAAAGGAGGACATATTGCAACACCTACGAGTCAGGGTGATTGGGTCTTGCATCACAAGGCTATTCTCAAGTCCAGTGTGACCAAGTTAGAGTGGGGGGGCGGACAGGGTACCCTAGCAGTAGTAACAGAGGACGGGTGTGTTGTGCTTGGTGAAAATACTTTGCACAATTCTATTGATGGCGATCTGGCTATTTTACAGACTGACACTCATGAAGTATCTGTATTCATCAAAGGTGATTCGTGGGCTGAGAAGCCTGGTATTCTTATTAGTGGTATTGCATCTGCTCAAACATGCTTTGTGATTTGGTCAGGTAAGAGAGCTAGGGTCTATCGATATGACCCTCAACTACGTAGGTGTGAAGCTATGGAGACCTTCGAAACTCCTACTAAGTGCATTGCAATTGCGGATAGTACCCACCTGGCAGATGAATCTCTTTTCGTTGCCGATGCTCAAGTTGTTCGTGTTCTCACCTTCGCCGGTACACAGAAGGGGAGCGTTTCCTTTAGCGAAGCAGAAGGAAACCCTACGCACTTGGATATTAAAGGTAGGTATCTTGCCATTATGACCGATCGCAATATCGTAAAGGTAATGGATGTACATACACCCACCAAGCCTAAACCTGTCGGTTCCGCTGGTAAGTTTGAAGTGGAGGCCATTGGTGTTTCTCCTACCGGTGTGACTCCTCATGCTGATACTCCAGCGTTTGGAGCGTACTTCTCATTTTTCCCGAATGTGCCAGTAACATCAACTGCTTCTAAACCCACCATGCAAGTCAGATGCGTAAAGGTGAATTGCGATGGCTCTCGTGTTGCTATTCTAGCCGATAGAGTTGAAGGCGCACTTCGAGTACGGCACCCGGACTCTAGGTTGCATGTATACGACAGGAGCAAGGGAGGTGTAAACTCCTATGACTTCGAGAGCCAAGGACGTTGTCCTGTGTCTGTTTTTTGGGATGCACATGATGACCGTCTTTTGTGCGTTGAGGCTGTTAAAACTGGCTCCTCTGCTTCAAAAGAATCTGGTGCAAATGGCTTTAACTCGCGAGTCTCTGGCGATTCATCTGAAAATGAGGTCGAAATTGTGATGTTCTTTGCAACCTCGGATCATGGTATTCTTTTGCAAGACTCTTTCCCCAAAAAGATGCCATTTGGTTCATTGATTGGTATCGAGTGTCCTAATATTTACTTTAGGAGTGCACCTCCCCCAATTGGTGAGGATGGTCTTCCTGTGCGTTCACCTGTTGCCGATCTTAAGGTTTGTACTAAAGTCATGCGAGACTTTGTTGGACTTGAGACTGAAGTAGACGATGAAAGTCGCCTGGCCCTATTAGAATTCAGTTTCAATTTGACTCTTGGTAGGCTCGACGATGCATATAGAGCGGTGAAGACTGTCGATAGTCCCTCTATCTGGGAGAACATGGCTCAAATGTGCGTGAAGACCCGTCGTCTAGATGTCGCAGAAATATGTCTTGGTCACATGGGGCACGCCCGTGCTGCATCTGCTCTCCGTGATGCAAAGAACGAAGGTTGTTCTAATGAAGCTTGTATTGGCATTCTAGCTATCCACCTTGGCTTGTTAGATGATGCTGCAAAGCTTTTCAGAGAAGCCAAGCGTTCTGATTTACTTAACCGACTATACCAGTCCGCTGGTCTGTGGGAGAAAGCTATTGATGTAGCGTCTGCTAATGATCGTATTCATCTTAAAACTACTCATTTCCACTACGCAAAGCATCTTGAGAGTATTGGAAATGTTGATGGTGCGATAAAGAACTACGAACTTAGCGAAACTTCTAGGAACGAAATCCCACGCATGCTCTATACTCTTGGTCTCATGGGGGATCTTGAAGATTATGTACACAGAAGTGCCGATAAGGACCTCTTGAAGTGGTGGGCGGCTTATCTTGAAAGCAAGGGTAAATATGATAAGGCTAGAAGGTACTACTCCAAGGCTAATGACTTTCTCTCGCTTGTACGCATTTCGTGCTTTAAGGGCGATTTCGCAACTGCTGCCGAGATTGTTGGCGAGACTCAGGACAAGGCTGCTGCCTATCACTTCGCCAGACAACTTGAGTTAAAGGGAGAGGTTTCACAGGCTATTCAGTACTATGCATCCTCTGGTTGCTACAACCAGGCCATCCGAATTGCTCGCGCTAACGATCTTGATACAGATTTGATGCGTTTTGCATTGAAGTCGACATCGTCTCTGATGCTTGATTGCGCTGCGCATTTTGAGGCAAAAGGTGACATGGACAAAGCCATCCAATTGTACCATAAGGGTGGAGACTTGGCATATGCTCTGGATTTGTGCTTCCGCTCTGCTGGTAGCAGTGGAAAGAGTAAAAGCCAGCAGTCACAAGCGATATTTGATATGTTGAATAACATCGCAGCTGATTTGGGGACGAACACTTCTCCTCAGACACTTGCTAGATGTGCCGAGTTTTTAGTGCAACATAAGCAGTATGAGCGAGCTGCAGATCTTTACATAATGGCAAAGCGTATCCCACAGGCAATAGATATGTGTTTTACATATAAAGTCGATATTTCTGAAGAAATGCTGGATAAGTTGACACCACCAGATACCGCCGACCCTCAAGAGAAGAAGGAGGCCTTGAAGGATTTAGCAAAGGCTTTGAAACGCCAAGGGAGCTATCTACTTGCTTCAAAGAAATACACACAGGCGGGGGATCGTGTGCGCGCTATTAAATGTTTGGTGAGAAGTGGTGATACCAAGGCTGTCATACAATTCGCCTCTATTTCAAGAACCTCCGAAATCTACAAATTAGCAGCAAATTATCTGCAGCAGATGAACTGGAGAGAGAGTGCTGAGATAATGAAAGCTATTATTACTTTCTACACAAAGGCGAAAGCCTATGAACAGTTGGCTGGGTTTTATGATTCTTGTGCTCAGGTGGAGATTGATGAGTACCGCGATTACGAGAAAGCTCATGGTGCCTTGCGTGAGGCTGTGAAACAGTTGGGTAAAGCTGAAGATAATGGCGGAGGTTATATTGGACAAATGACTCAGGAAATGAACCACCGAATCAGTCTTATTGACCGATTTGTACAGGCTAGAAAGGCATCCAAGCGCGAACCTCTGGTTATGGTATCGATTTGTGAAGCACTGTTGAAGGAAGGAAATCTAGAAGAGGCCATCCGTGTTGGTGACTGCCTTGCCATGTTAGTAGAGCACTACCATTCCGCTGGTAATATGAAGGAGGCATACAAGAATATGCAAGATATGGAAGGTCGTGGTATCGCTTTGCATCCTTACATTGATGGCAGTATTTTGAATGAAGTATGTGCGGCAATGGGTGTAAAATCAGCTCCTAGTTCTCCTGAATTCAAACCTAAAGCGAGTGGTAATCACAGTGCTACGAAGTATGACAGTAAGCACGGTGATGACGAGGATCTTGCTGAGATGGATGAAGAAATCGGCGAGGACTTGGATGATGATGATGAGCAGAAAGAACAAGCGAAGCCTCAATGGGGCCGAGGATATGCTGCACCAAGAAAGTAAGTAAACCACATTTTAATCAATGTCGAGTACTTATATAATACGAAGTTAAAAACCTATACATTATCAAACAATGGATTTCCCTTTAATCTATTTAAATACAAAATTACTATATAATCTCAACAAAGTTACTGTATCTGTATCTGCTTCGTATATAAATTTATTTATGTTTTCCCTTTCCCTTCTTGTCCTCCTTCATTCGACCACCGTCATCTTCCTCTTCCAACATCGTTCGAACTACCCGCCCATCCGCATAACCTGTCTCAATTTCAAGAGGATTTAATTGATAATAGTCCTTATACCACTTTTCAAAGCGAAACGCGGTGACACGAGGCTCTGTCCGGTCTTCACTATCGCCATCTGTAAGTACTAATAAACATTCTTCAACTTCTGAGGTATCTACAGGGGCAGGGCCACGAAGAGCTTGAAGGACATCTCGTATTTTATCTGGACCAATACAACCATCAATTTCTGCTTTTTTGTCAAATTCATTTCTTACAGTAGACCAAGAGCATTTGCAAAACTTTTGTCTTGCACAATCGCAAATATCCTTTGATCCACGATATCTGACGAAAATCCCTAATCGTGTGCCTTTATGACAGAATCTAGCACAAGTAAGACAAATTGATTTTAATTTCATAGTTGGCACAGTGAAGCACGTTTCTACACCTTTCCGACGCCAGTCAGCAGGATCTATGTACGTCTCTAAACAATACCGCAACCCTGGTTCGAACTGCTCGTTACGAATGGTTTCATCCAACGAACCAGGTTGACCAGGCAACACTCGGAGTGGATCATCTAAAAGCTTAGGATCAATGCCTTTGCGCTTAACATCTGCCTTGAGTGTCTTCACAACTATACTACTGACACCTTCTTTAATTATGTCGAAGTAAGGCTTAAGATGTGGCTCATCGGCAGCTACAATAGGATGGTGTCCTATTACTATTACAGAGTGTCTCTCGCCACATGACACTTGCAGAGGAACCGCTCTAGGAATTGCAGTCATTAAAGCAGGACAAAGACGCATATCGCAATCACCAATTCCTAATTCACCATAGCTATTATAGCCCCATCCGAATATATTCATCTTCCCATCTTTCTTCTGTATGCACATAGCGTGTCTACGCCCAGCAGACATGGACTCCACATGGGTCAGACCTTGCACAATACTTGGTCTAGGATCATTCCAAGCATATTCCTTTCCGAGTTGCCCATATGTCCCTGCTCCCCATGAAATGATATAAAATGGACTCGTTGTGCGGACTAAATTAAAAAAGCCACCAGCACAAATATCAAGAATTTCATATTCAGCTTTTTTACAATATTTCGTTAGCCATCTATTTTCTTGAGGGGTATGTTGCAGATGCAAATCAATTGATCCCAATTGGCCTTCCGAGCCATCTCCCCATAAATATACAATTTTATCAAGGTTACCATTAGGTCGTTTCACTTCAATTAAAGCCATTGTGTGCTGTGCACCACAACTGATTATTAATGGAGTTTCAAATTCTGAGAAACTTGTTATTTCCTGAGGAACAATTTCGCATCTATTCTTACGGCCTAAACCCAATTGTCCAAGATTATTTCTTCCCCAGGTAAAAATCTTGTTTTGGTCCGTCTTTATAACACAGTGATAATCTCCGACCGAAATATTTGTAACTTTATAATCCTTTAAAACCATTATATGACGTAAATATGGAGTTGATAAATCCATTTCCCCATGACCAAGGACACCAAACTTCCCTTGTCCACAACTATAAACTTGTTTCTTTTCGGATAACACGAATGATGTACCATTTCCTACAAAAATATCAACAGGGAAATCATCTTCAGGTCCAGGCCATCTCATCTCTTGCGGATACTGGGGTCCTTGTTCTTCACATAAACCTAATTGATTTAATCCACAAAGCATTAACTTTTTAGTCTTATCTTTAGGATTCAATCTATCGGGCTCTCTGCGACAATTAATCATAAGGAATAATGTATGTTTCGATGAAGCAGCAGCCTTTTTCACAACATATTGCTCATATACATCAGGACGCTTCTTGGGATCACCCCACTCATCTCGCAGCCCACCAACAGGTCGAGGATGTAATTGCATACCTGAACCTTTCTCTGGGGGATATCCCAATCGCCCATCTTCCATCCAACCAAAGCTGAGAGCATTCACAAGTGGTTCTACAGAAGCTCCAGGTAATTCATACAAACTCTCATCCTCTTTATAGACTTCTTTAACCACTTCTTCATCTTCACCTTGATAACCGAATTTGGGCTTCTTCTTCTTCTTTTTCTCCACTAGGACTTCAGCTGAAGCCATAGCGCGAAACAAATCTCCGACTTCAAGACTTCAAGCCAAAAACTTTGTTAAAATCAAAGGCGTGCAAAATTGGTCCGATTTAAACCGGACCAAATTGCTGGGAAATATGGGAGGGACCCTCGCTTTCGCTTCGCTTTCCACGCGTCGCTCCCGCTGAGATCATTTCGATTAGATTTTTTGTCCCACTTGTTGGTTGATATGCGTTTCTTGAACGTTTTTAATTTGCTTCTTGCAATCACTGTGTTGTTCGCATCCCGCAGTTTCCTTGGTGCTGAGAATAGCTTTGCTATTGCAACAGAAACAAGCGGAGAAGGTGCTACAGATATCTCCGAGTCTGCTTCTTCGGGTGTTAAGATGAATGGTATGTCTGCTGCTGATGAAGCTTCTTTGCAGGAGTCTCAGGAGAGTTTTGAGTTTCAGGCTGAAGTCAGTCGATTGATGGATATCATTATCAACTCTTTATACAAGAATAAGGAAGTTTTTCTACGTGAATTGATTTCGAATGCATCTGATGCACTTGACAAGATTCGCTTCCTTGCCCTTTCTGCTGCTGGTATTCTAGGCGATACACCCGATTTGGAGATGCAAATCTCTTTCGACGAAGAGCTACGTACATTGACTATTCGTGATACTGGTGTAGGTATGACGAAAGCCGATCTCGTCTCTAATCTTGGTACCGTTGCTAAATCTGGCACTACTAACTTCGTTGAAGCTCTTGCTGATGGTGGTGATATGTCTCTTATCGGTCAGTTCGGTGTTGGTTTCTACTCTGTCTATCTTGTAGCTGATAAGGTCCGTGTTGTTTCAAAGAGCAATGATGATGATCAATATATTTGGGAATCCACTGCTGATTCGTCGTTTTCTGTAGCAAAAGATCCCCGTGGAAACACTCTTGGACGTGGTTCAGAGATCACTATGTTCCTCAAGGACGATGCCTTGGAATTCTTGAAGCAAGATACTTTGGAAGAACTAGTTATGAAGTACTCTGAGTTTATTACTTTCCCTATCAAACTTTACAAGAAGACAACTGAGACCATTGAAATCGAGGATACGGATGATGAAGAGGAGGGTGAAGATGAGGATGATGAGGATGACCTTGAAGTTACTGATGAGGAAGACGATGAAGAGGAGTCACCTAAGACCCAAACTGTCGACAAATGGGACTGGCATGTCGTCAACAAGAATACTGCTATTTGGGCTCGCGATAAAGATGAAGTTACCGATGAAGAGTATGATAGCTTCTTTAGAGCCATTTCCCCTTCCAAGGACGCTGATAGCAACTCTCTCGCTCACATCCATTTCAAGGCCGAAGGTGAAGTTGAATTTAAGTCTATCCTTTTTGTACCCGATGAAGACATTTCATTCTATGACGATTACCATGATAAGAAAGCTCAAATTCGCCTTTACGTGCGCAAGGTGTTGATCCAGGAAGACTTTGAAGACCTCTTGCCCCGCTATCTTAACTTCGTTAGAGGTGTTGTTGACAGTGATGACCTTCCTCTTAACGTATCTCGTGAGACTCTACAGCAGCACAAGATCCTTAAGGTCATGGCAAAGAAGCTTGTTCGCAAGGTACTTGAAATGCTTCGTAAGTTATCCCAGGGAGATGTGAAGAGTGGTGATGATGAGGATGAGGATGACGATAGCGAGAAGGCTCCTCACAACGACGAGAAATACCTCAAGTTCTGGAATGCATACGGTAAAAGTATCAAGATGGGAGTAATTGAGGACAAAGCCAACAGCGCCAAGTTGGCCAAGTTGCTACGCTTCGAGAGCAACAAAGAATCTACTCCCACTAGCTTAGAAGCCTATATCAAGCGCATGCCTGATTGGCAGAAGGATATCTACTACATTGCCGGTGAATCTGTTGAAATCGTTAAGAAATCCCCTTTCCTCGAGGTTGCCACAAAGAAGGGTGCTGAGGTCTTGTTCCTTGTTGATGCTGTTGATGAGTATGTTATGCAACACTTGCCTGATTTCGATGGTGTCAAGTTCCAGTCCCTCACTAAGGAAGGCCTTGATTTTGGAGATGAGGACGAGGAAGTTGCCAAGAAGCGCACTAAGCTTTACAAGCAATCTTTCAAGCCTCTAACTGACTTCCTCAAGACTCTCTATGAAGGCAAGATCCAGAAGGTTACCATCTCCCAGCGCGTCGAAGGCACTCCTGCTGTGATTGTCACCTCAAAGTGGGGCCACACTGCCAACATGGAGAGAATTGTCAAGGCACAGACTTTTGCATCTGCAGAGCGATCTAAGGACCTTTATGGCCAGAAGACTCTCGAATTGAACCCTCGCCACCCTATTGTAGTTGAACTGAACAAGCTCGTTACTGAATCCCCTGATGATGCCTCTACTCTCGATATGGCCTGGATGTTGTATGACACCTCACTCACATCAAGTGGCTACCAGCAGATGGATACTGAGATTTACGCGGAGCGCATGCATCGTATTATGGCTAGACAGTTGAATATTGAGTCAATGGACCTTGCCCCTGAAATCGAAGTTCCTGAGGACGAGGAAGAGGAAGAGGTTGAGGCTCTTGGGGATGATTCCAGCGAAGACGCATTTGATGGAGACCTAGATGCTGCTGATGAGCTTTAAATAAGCGTTATTTAGATTTCAATTTTTGATTCCTTCTCTTTTTAATTTAATTTTTGTAAAATTATACCAAAGTTCAAAACCATGTACTATACTTCCTTTTTTCTTTTGCTCATTCTACACTGAGATCAGTTGGAGGTAAATCGCTCTTGTCAGCCTTTTTCGGGGCCTGAGGAACGAGTTCAGCCAGAGCAGCAGCAACACGATCGTAAACCTCTTTTTTCGCTTTGTGAGATTCGAGAAGCATTTCTTCTTCATAATCAAATGCCTGGTTCGATTTGGTGGAACGAGATTTTAACAATGCCCTTTCGAAATCTAACATGTTTAAAGGTCTTAACCCTGACTCTTTTGCCTTTTTCTTTACAGAACTCAAAGACCCCGCAGCATCATCACTTTTTGGAATTACTATACCAGCTTGCTCTATAGCAGCCCTAGCCAGTTCTTCCTTCTTCTGGGCCACTTTAACTGCAACTGAAAACTCTTTTGCCCTAGTAAGGGTGGCAAGACGAATTAACTCTCGAATATCGCTTCCTGTGTAGTTTTCAGTTCTTTTCGCAACTTCTTTCAAATCTACTGATTCATCTAAATCGTCATGTCTAAGCATCTTGCACAAGATATCGAGACGCTCATGTTCAGTAGGCAAGAAAGTCTTAATCATAAGAGGCATTCGACGCAAAAAAGCTTTATCTAAATCCATAGGTCTATTGGTAGTCCCCAGAATGAGTAAGGGCTCACCATTGCCAGCAAGACCATCCCATTCCGCTAGCATATGACCCAATACCACGTTATGTCCGGTACACTCCGAATCTCTGTTTCCAAGCAATGTATCAATTTCATCTAGAAAGATGATCGTGGGTGCAAGTTTTCTCGCTAGTGAAAACAAAGCGGTGATTCTTTTATTACTCTCGCCGAACCATTTGCTCTGCAATGTACTAAACTTAAGAGACAGGAAAGTAGCCCCTGCTTCTTTAGCAATAGCTCTAGCGCAAAGGGTCTTCCCTGTACCAGGAGGGCCATACATCAAGGCCCCTGTTGGCATGGGTGCAATTGAACGAAAATCTTCATATATTTTCGCTAATTGAAGAGGAGTAATGATATTATCAGCAATATTCTCCAGCTGAGCGGCCATACCACCAATATCTTGGAAAAGAACATCAATATCTTGTGGGCAAATCACGTCTTCCATTATAGCGCACTCATATGAATCGAACTCCATCGTAAGAATATCAGGGCGACCAAGCTTTAAAGCCAATTGGTTTTGTTTAGCTGACACTTGACTTGCTGACATTGTCTGTGACATAGATGATACAAGATTATTTGCAATAATATTACTCACATAGACAGCACCAGCGATCATAATTACAGTATTGGCAGCATCTAATACTCTTCCAATAAGAGCTGCTCTCTCTTCTCGACTACTATCACTATAGGACTCAGATCGTATCACTCCCACTTGTTCCAATCGACCAAGAAATGAAACTACTTTCCTTGAGGCAATTTCAAGCAAAGACGGCATCGCAATGTTTTTACATAGATCGATGGATCGATTTCTTATTTACTGAAACTTGTGACTAGGTTTTGAGTATTTTCTATCCATCCTAAAATCCTTAAGAATGCTGTCAATAGTCCTTCTTTTAGTATGTTTGTTGGGTCTAGATGCTTTCCATCCTGGTGTCCTGCAAAATAAAGTAGGTAAAATCAAAACAAGGCTTCCATTCTTACTTTATTCGCCTACTTTGAAAGTGGCTTCGACTCGACTCTATGCAGTGAATGAAAAGAAGGAGGTAAGGGTATTTAGCTTTGAAAGTCTTCGAGAACATTACTCTAAAAGTGCCCTTGCGTCGTTGGATAGGTCAATAAATAATCGATTTGTCGCAATCGTTGCATTTTTTGTGGAAAGATGTAGTAAAACAAAGGTCTCTCTTTGTGAAGCTATAGGTTCATTCGGTTCTTTAGTTAAGATAAATAGGAAATCTGGTTCTTCTACATTCGAGGTTAATAGTAACAAGAATCTATCTCCTAAACCTCTCCCCAACTCAAAGCACGGCTCAGTCACCCCAGTATACCATCTTGCACCAACAAAGGGCACTCGTGACCTGCTAGGAAGTACACAGGCATTAGAAGCAGCACGTAAATATGCCCGCGATAAATTAGCAGAGATAGATGCATCTATTAAAAGGACGGCAGAGCTTGAACAATCAATGCCAATGGCAGCTACAAGCTCAGCTCTTCGTGTTAATAAAGTTCAAGTTAAATCATTTAAATCAGTGGTCGTAACTGATGCTATGCTCGAATCACTTGAGTCTAAGCCTTTCCATGATGTATCTAATTTGCCCCTACATACATATAATGCTAAAAAACCCTTCATTGGTAAGATCGTGTCTGTTGAGAAGTTATTTGGCGAGGCTGGGTCTGGTGAAACGTATAATATCAAGATCGAGCATAAAGGCGACATGTCGCACTGGGAGGGGCAGTCATACGGAGTGATACCCCCTGGAACGAATCCCCGTACCGGCAAAGCGCACCTTAATCGCTTGTATTCGATTGCTTCTACTCGATATGGTGATGATGGTACTGGAACTATAGCAACTCTATGTGTACGAAGAGTTGCGGAGTCTACCGAAAATCCTGAAAAGTGGGGATTTTGTTCTAATTTCCTTTGTGATAGTAAACCAGGAGACGAAATTCAGCTAACAGGACCGTCTGGAAGGGTCACATTATTACCAGAATCTACGCTTGATAAAGATATCATCATGGTAGCAACTGGAACTGGTGTTGCGCCATTTCGTTCATTTTGGAGGCGTTTATTAGTAGAGAATACTCCAGCAGCTACTGCATTCAATGGGAACCTCTGGTTACTTTTGGGTATTCCCAACCAAGAATCGATACCATATGCTGATGAAATTGCTGATTTGAAGATGAACCATTCTAATCAATTCAAGGTAGATTATGCTCTATCCCGCCAGTCAACCAACAAATCTGGAGGGAAAATGTATGTTCAAGATAAAATAGAGGAATTGTCAGATGAACTATTCGAAAAACTTGATAAAGGTGCTCATATTTATTTCAGCGGGTTAAAGAGAATGATGCCTGGGATATTAGAAACACTTGAACGTGTTGCTACCAATAAAGGCTTTAATTGGAAGGAGAAGCACAAGAAATGGAAAGAGAATGGACAATGGCATGTAGAAGTATATTAGACACTTTTCTTATTTTACACAGAACATGATATTTTTATTTTATTTACGAAGGTAGAAAATAACCAATTAAATGATTGTCCAATCAAAACCAATTAAAAACATATAAAATATTTATTACGGTAGATATTGTTAAAATGCCGGAAATAGATTTTCAATGGAATACTTCGCATGCTCGTCCGAGAATTCACCCACAGAAGGAGGTAGTGCTCCCCTTTCAATAGCGTTATAATCGGCTATGACACTGTCTAATGTTTCTTCGGCAACAGAAACAAATTCCTCTTCTACAAACTCAGTATAATGGTGAAGCATGGCTTTGCGTTTAAATAGCTGTGAAAATCTTGCCTTTTGTCGATCTAACACTGACCGGAATGCAGTACTGTTAAAAATAGCCAATACACTTGACGTATCACCAGGTGCTGGAGTTCCACAAAGACCTATTTTACATGCATCCGGATTCCAAGATGGAAAACGAAGCGCAGTCTGAGCACTGGTGACGCTATCAATGAAATCTGATAGTGGTATAGCTCCACGTCCCATAAAGGCCGAAGCCAATGTGATTGAGGAACCTCCGGCAGTCGGGTGGCATGATGAAATTTGACCTGTTGCATTAAGTAAATCAGAGAAAGCTCTTGTAACAAGTCCTTTAGGGGCCATACCGCCAGAAGAACTACTGCTTCCCATACTACCTGATGATGTAGTTTGTAGTCCTCTACCATTTGAGCTACGGCGTGGATTTAATGCTGTCATCAAGAAATGCAAACGAGGAAATGGAACTAAATTCGTGCAAATTTCATTCATATCAACATTCATCTCTCCATGGAATCGAGATGAACTGGTCAAATGACACAACATCCTCGCCGCTACTGCATTCATTTGTCGAAAACCTTTATCTTTAACTCCCTTTTCTGGTTCTGGTGAAGCATCTTTCCTTCCTCCTCCTGACATCTGAGCAGATTCTAATTGAGAAAAGGCACCAAGCGCTTTGTTATCAATTGGGAACACACAATTAGCATGTTCTACAAGCTGATGGGTCGATAATACACTGTTATATGGAGATGTTACTACATCATCATCTTCGGAAGGGTATACACTAGCTGCGAATTTATAAACATCAGGGTACAAATCTTCTAATAACCCCAACATGTATGTGCCTACACCTGATCCTGTCCCTCCCCCAAGAGAATGAATCACAAGGAAAGTTTGCAGAGAATCACAATGCTCGACTGTTTTACGTAGACTCTCAGTGAAATGGTCTCTATATTTAGGTCCATAATGCGCATGCCCATGGGCGAAATTATTACCAGCTCCAGATACATCCATGATAAATTGAGTTTCATCAAATAAAGAACCTAATGGACTACGCATCGTTTCCTGAAGCGGGCCGCATTCCATATCAATCAAAAGGGCACGGGCTTTCATATTCTTTACACCGCCACCTCCACGAGAGCTACGTGTATCACTATGGCGGAAGAAAGCAGACATTGCATCGTCATCATCTGGAGTCTTTTCGTGTTCTTTCAATAGCATTTGCCACATAGAATTACCAATGGCATTTCCACATTGACCTACTTGCACCGTAACCGTCTCACGCATTACTAAAACTACGGAATCTCTATAAAAACACTTTTAAAATACACTAGCCATCCAGGCCATGTAAACAGGACAAATAAAAATGTTGAAAATTCTTTTTCACTAGTTTTACAGTACAATGTTTCCTGCTCTAGTTGGATTCGTTTGTATATCCTCCTACTTTCATCACTGTGTTCGACAGCAACAGAAGAGAGCAAGGACAGTGAGGCTTGTTGCTCTGACTGGTGGACCTTGTGGAGGTAAATCAACAAGTGTGAATCATCTCTCTGCTGCTCTTCAGGAAGAAGGTTATACTGTGTTTGTGTTGCCTGAATTGCCTACTATATTGATGAATTCAGGCTACTCGTACCCTGGGTTTGATAGTGGTAAAGACTTGAAAGCTTTCGAGTTGAATGTAATCAAGCTACAGCTATCCTTTGAATCAATGTACCGTAACATGGCGGAGTCTTTTTTAATTTCAAAAAGTAATGGTTGTGGTAATAAATGTAAAGGTGGTGTTATAATTTGTGATCGAGGAGTTGTAGATATTCGTGCCTATGTCCCTGAAGACATGTGGGAAGAAATCATTTCTGAAATTGGAGAGGAAAATGGCTCCCTTCTTCATCGATATTCAGCCGTTATTCATCTAGTGACCGCTGCTGATGGTGCTGTCAGCTTTTATGGTAATGCAACGAATTCCATACGTACCGAGACTGTAGAAGAAGCGATCGCATTGGATCGTAGATCACAGGAGTGCTGGGAGAAACACAATCGGCGAAGCGTTATCGATAATTCTACTACTTTTGCAAACAAATTAAAACGTGCGTCTGATTTTGTTCTGGCATCATTATAATAAAAACGAAAAGATAGCAGCAATTAGTTCATGAATGTATAAATGTTTTAAACTTACTTCCGCTTTTGAAATTACCAAGATATAAATCTATAAATGGTTATTTTGCCGTGGTTTTTTTAATAACTATATTATTTCCCTTACCTCTTCCTTCTTTCCCGTTTGCTTCGTCTATCGCTTGGCAAGGTGGTGTATGATCCAAGGGTGCTTAGGAACATCTTCTAATTTAATACGCTTAGCTTGTTCTTTCACAAGGAATCGAGAGATTAAATCGCGGGCCATGGGGGTAACAGTGGGAGGGAAGCGCAAATCAACACTGCTAATGCGTCTATAAGTTGCCCTGTATCCTTCCGCCTCAAATGGGGGGTTTCCTACAAGGAACTCGTACATAAGCACACCAAGACTCCATACATCTGCTGTAGCATCGTGTTCTCTTCCTTCTACCATTTCTGGTGGTAAGTAATCTAGGGTCCCGCATAGAGTGGTTCTTCGGCTTGTCGGCGCGTGCACAGACCATCCGAAATCTGCAATTTTTATGTTACCATTCTGCCCAATAAGGAGATTTTCAGGTTTGATATCTCTATGAATGACATGTTTTGCGTGACAGTATCCGAATGCTCTTGCGAGGTCTAATATATATCTCGCTGTAGTCGCCTCACTAAAACGCCCCCTGCTCGTTAGCTGCTTGTATAGCTCCCCTCCTGGTGAAAACTCCAAGACTAAGTAAATCCTCTTCTCATCAAAGAAATACCCATACATACGCAAGATGTTCTTCTGTCTAAGATGAGATTGAATCTCAATTTCTCTGCGCAACTGATGCTCTACACCAGCCTTCTGAAGTTGAGATTTCTTAATTGCTTTAATAGCCACAATGAATTGACTCTTCTTCTCACGAGCAAGATAAACATCTCCAAATTTTCCTCGACCTAGTGGTCGCCCAATCTCAAAGTCTTTCAATGACCACATGCGCGCTGGCTTCTGCTTCAATGACTGCAACGAACCTTCTAACGAGTATTGACCACTACTCCCAACTGATGCGGAACTGGAAACACCATTAGGATCAGCATTCTCATTCAGATTCATACCGGAAATACGTTGTGACAAGAAATCAGCCATGAATCGTACCGATTTACCAACAATTATATATGTTTACTACCAGCTATTTTTTGGGGTACCTCAAAATATTGGTAGCTTCTCAACAAGAGTCGCGCAATTAACTCATAACAGGATCCGCACCATAGTTTTTTGCAATATTTGCATAGAAAATGTCAGTACGAAGCGTCTTTAAAGCCGGCCGAGGATTGTTGAGAGGCACTTCTGCCAGTGGATCTTCTCGTCTCTTGAATATCCATGAGTATGCGTCTATGGAGGTGATGCGAAAGCATGGTGTTAATGTACCTAATACTGTTGGTGCATCAACTGTAGCAGAGGTCAAGGCTGCATACAAGGAGACTATTGGAGAGGGTAAGGACTGCGTTATCAAGGCCATGGTTTTGGCAGGTGGTCGTGGACTTGGACATTTCGATAATGGCTTCAAGGGTGGTGTGCATCTTTGCAACAAGCCAGGAGATGCTGAGAATTTCGCTGGTAAAATGCTTGGTCATAATCTCATCACTAAGCAGACTCTTTCCACTGGTATGCCTTGTAACAAGGTCATGCTCGCCGAGAGAATCTACATGCGCAGAGAGATGTACATCTCTATCATGCTTGACCGTGCGGCTGGTGGCCCCATTTTCATTGCATCTCCCGCTGGTGGTACATCCATCGAGGATACTGCCGAAGAGACTCCTGAGCTCATCTTCAAGCAGCCCATCGATATCACCGTCGGTGTAACTGATACTGAAAGCACATTCTTAGCAACTTCTCTAGGCTTTACCCCTGGTTCAGCTGGTCATACTGAGTGTAAGAAGGTAGTAGAGAATCTATACAACCTCTTTACTAAGTGTGATTGCACCCTTGTTGAGGTTAACCCTATGGCTGAGACCTCTGATGGTCGTGTCCTTGTCTGTGATGCTAAGCTCAACTTCGATGACAATGCGGAGTACCGCCAGAAGGAGGTATTTGGGTACAGAGATCGCACTCAGGAGGACCCACGCGAGGTCGAGGCAGCTAAATACGACCTTAACTACATCGGACTTACTGGTAACATTGGATGCATGGTGAACGGTGCTGGTCTTGCCATGGCCACTATGGATATCATCAAGTTGAAGGGTGGTGACCCTGCGAATTTCCTCGATGTTGGTGGAGGTGCTACTGAGGACCAGGTACAGAAGGCTTTTGAGCTCTTGAACTCTGACAAGAATGTGAAGTGCATCCTAGTCAACATCTTTGGAGGTATTATGCGTTGCGATGTGATTTCTATGGGTATTATCAATGCTGCCAAGGCCATCGGTATGAAGAAGCCTATCATTGTTCGTCTTAAGGGCACTAACGTTGAACAAGCCAAGAAGCTTATCGAAGGCTCTGGAATTAAAATGATTGTTACTGATGATTTGGAGGACGCTGCGAACAAGGCGTGCAAGATCGCTGATATTGTCAAGCATGCTGAGGAGGTTGATCTCGAGGTCCAATTCACCCTTTAAATCAATTCAAGTTCCTATCTTGTATGGCAATTTAGAGCAAAATGCAAACGATAACTGATTTTGAAAAACAACACAAAGATAGAGTAGGATTATTTTCAATGCAATTGTGCACTTTAAATTCATAAAACTGCAGTTTTAAATAAATAATTTACGAAAAATCTACGTACTGTATCTATTATCTTTATTCATTACCATTAACAACCAGACACTTGTAACTAGTGCGCATTCGAGTGGCAGTATTCAGTTTGCGTCGACCGCCAATCTCGAAATCAGGTGAAGAAAGATCTCGGATATCTCTCTGTAATCCAACAAATTCATTCTCCCATCGTGAATTCTCTTCCTTGCCCTGTAGTTTGTAGAAAGCCTTTTTGATATCAACAAACGCACCAGCACCAATCATATAACTAAAATAAGTGCGCAATGCGAAATGGAAAATATGAAGACGGTACGCTAACCTTCCCTTTGCTCCTAAACTATTTTCAAATGTAGCCAAGCCAGCTACATCTCCTGATTCTTCATCAGTCTCATCAAAAATTGATAAACTTGAGAAGTGGGTATTTCGTCGAGGCCTAGTTTCCCTAAACCTCGACGATGTCCTGACGAGTGGAAGAGCGCCCAAATCACCGCCTGTGTCTGCGCCACCCACTGCTCCTGGCGGTGGTGTTGTGGGAGGATTGTCTGCAAAAGGCATAAAACTCATACGGCGAGCGGTAGGAGAACTAGGAACTGGGGCTACAATTGCTGCTCCTGGTGCAACGGCATCCGAAGCTTCTCCAACGCTCGCTGAATAGGCATCTAATAGAGATCGTTCAAGTTCAACCATAGATAATCGTAATGTTTCACCAGCAGAATGTTGACTTGCACCCCTCCAGCGACCGATGGAGCCACGTGTCCATAGATAATTCGTCGTCCAATAAGAGACACAAGCGAGACCCATAGCAGGAAATGCGGCAGATATAGCCATAGTAAGATTATTAGATGCAATTACTTTGTCCATGGTAAGATAGGCAGCCTCTGTGTGCACTTTGAGCTTTTGCATTTGAATCAACATAGCCTGCATGAGATTCCCAAACATGACTCCTTTTAGTGGACTTTTCAAATCTTCTTCGTATTCTTGCATTAGTTTCTCCATCACTTGCTCACTCATCCCTGCTTCTTGAATAGGAGGAGACGTAAAGCCAAGCTTTGCAGCCAACCCTTGATTGCTATGGCTTTTTTCGAAATCAACAAGCATTCGATTAAGAGTTTCTTCGCTTAAGTCAAGATCAGCTTGTGTCACAATAGCAGATTTGGGTGGTTTCATAGTAGCAAAAAGCTCTTCTTTAATCATATTTATGGGCTCTAAAACATGCTCTTTATATGATGCTTGCATCCAAGTCATCAAGCTAGTTCCAAATCTATGCATGTCACCAGACACATACCACCGTACACCCTTTTTAACCGCATAAGCTCCAGCTGCTGATCCTACAAAAATAACAGGCCAATATCGCTCATATCCTGTAGGTCGTCTGAATTTAGTCCATGATTTCGACATTTCATTTCCTAGTTTTAAAGAATAACATTTCGCAAGAGCTTCATTAAAAGCAGATTCGAATGTTTCCTCATCTAATATCGATGTTGACAATGTTTCAAGACATGATCGAGCTGTTGCTGATATCGGTACATCACAACCTACATTCAGACGCTCACCAGCTACTGAAAGGCTCCATATTGAACGTAGTATATCTTTTCGAATACTTAACCAAGTGGGCTGTGACTCATCCTGCTGTGTAATGGAGTTACCTCTATCGCGCGCATCGGTAGATCCAGCATCATCAGTCGCTATCTGCAATGCAGCAATACGATCCAACATAGCACAAGACAGATATACACGTTTCATATAGGTAGCTCCTTCATGAATACTACCGAGGAATAATTCCATCTTAAATATCATACGCTTAATAAGTGCGATCGTTTGATCCACCTCTTCATCAGAGTAAGTAGGCAATGGGGCCTCCCTATTCTGGACGATATTACCCATATGATCCCACCACCTAACAGGGCCGCCATGTACTAACTTGGCGTAAACACGGTAAATTTTACCAGAACTCGCAATATTTTCCCAATATTGCAAGTCATTCAATAGTTTATCCATTTCTGTCATAGCGCGTAGATTCGTTCGTGTGTATATACTCTGAACGGTGGTATATTTATCCAATAAAGGCATGCGAAAGCGCATTGTATGACGCACCAAGCGCATGCATTCATCATACTCGATTCCAGCTATAAAAGACGAACAATTCTCCATCTTATACAAGTTATAGATAGAGAGATATTCAATCTATTGCGCCCTTTTAATAAGAGAACCCTATTCAAAAAAGATGGAATCCTTTAAACCCCAATGCTCTACCCGAATCTTTCCCTTTTACCAGTTTCCGGGTTTAGGTGTGGAGGGATGTGACTAGGTAAAATCAAAATTGGAAACGCAAATTCTCATCGAAATTTCGAGAGGAGAATTGAAAGGAGTAGGATGCAGGTATCTTTTGAATTGAAAAAGAGTGAAGTGGCAGATGGACTAGGTATTTTTGTACTTGAGGATGTAAAAAAAGGTCAGTTGGTGTGGAAAAACACACCTGGAGTGAATAGTGAGACGTATGACGAGAAGGGTACTATTTTGTATCTCAAAACGCACCATATCGACGATTCGCGCAGATTTCTCGAAGTAGTCTATGGAGATGGTGATGATGTTGTTTTTGCTTTGGATGAAGGTGCTTATGTGAATCATTCTTCGCGCAATTACAATATCGGAGAGTATCCATTTGAGGAAAAAGATATCAGTAAGCCTACTCATAGTCATATTCACTCGTATGCTATCCGTGACATAAGTGCAGGGGAAGAGGTCTTTGAGAACTATGACTTCTACGACCATCCTGATTACCTTCTTGAGCTCTATGAAAGGTTCAATACCCCAACCTCCTATTACAAGTGTCCGCCTCGTAGAAATAGCACGAACAAATGGGACGCTATGGAGTTTCCTGGTACTGACAGTGTAGATGAGAAGCGGGTCATGGGCGTTTTCAACAAAATCTTTCCATCTGCTTGAAAATCAAATCATTGATCAACCAATTGTGCGATGAATAGTACTGTACTTCCCGGCACTGCTGCTACTACTGATATTTAATATCTCGAAGTTCTTGAATTCAAATGTTTAAATTACTTAGCATCCTGTTTTGATTAACATCTTCTCTTTGACACCCATGCTTATGCTTTACCAACGATGATGAAAACTTGATAAATTTCCGCTTCCTATGAGAGGGAACTAGCATACAGAGTTGAGCGGCTGATGAATAATCCTCAAAACAACAATTCGGAGTTTTAAGTAATTAGCGAGGTTTTTTTTAATCAATTTCGATTTACTACGATTAATTTTAATGTCATATCTAATGCTTCTTTTTCTTGTTAACCATCTTGACCACGCTCGTTTGGCCACCGAAGGAAACCTTTTTTCTTTCGGATTCCTTCTTCTTCTCTGAACCTTTTGCTTTCTTGCTCTTTTTCACTGGTTCCTCTTGCGCCTTAACTGCTTTCGCCTTACCCTTCTTACCCTTCTTCTTACCTTTCTCCTCCTCCTCCTCCTCTTCTTCTTCTTCATCATCATCATCTACTATTATATCATCTTCACATTCTACTGCTGCGCCCAACCCTGCTTTTCTCTTTTGAGACCCCTTCGTCTTGTAATTATTCTTCGTCATTTTAGCAGCAGGGTTCCACGCAGTTAAACAAGTTAGTCTCGGTTCAATATCTAAGCTAAATGAAGCACAAAATACATCATCGAAATCAGTATCAGATTGGAATATACCATCATCTAACGCCATCATTGCACCGCTAGATGTAATAATCACTGCATAGCCTTTACCATCAGAACCTTGTACATATTTAACAGATTTAGGTCTCCCTGCTGTATCTGGTAAAGTTATCATTTTGAAGCTTTTAGTGGCATCACCTAAATTTTTGGATGAATCAAACACAATAAAAGACTTATTATCGCAAACAGAAATGATACAATATCCCCCTTCTTGTCCAGGAGGAGCGAAACAAGCACGATTTACACGACTATTGCATTTAATTTTATTGACACATTCGTTCGTAGAAGCTTGATATACTTGAACTTCATCACGCACTACTAATAAATAGAAATCCCCTGTGCTATTCCATAGCACTTGGTCTGCAGCTCCTTTGAGACGACGTGTAAAAGCCATTCTACCTTCTACAAGATTCCATAATTTCATTGTATTGTCTTTGCTTACAGATATAGCAAGCTTACCACTAGGATGAATGGATAAATCGTGAATAATATCCTTATGACCGCCTAGAATATGAAGACATTCCCAATCTTGAATGCGCCAGATACAAATATTGTTATCTTCACTCCCACTCAATAAGAAACTATCTTCATAGAACTGCAGACATGTAATTGTACCAGTATGTGTAGCAGAAAGCTCACCTGCTGACTTCTTTGTCACCATATTAAACACTCTAATCACCTCATCCGTACCTCCCACTACCAAATATCTACCTGAACCTGAATTTGCTATAGCCCGAATGGCACCAACACTTGTATGGAATCCAAATGCTAATGATGCTTCTAAGTCTTCAATCTCTCCATCATCCTTACTATCTGCGACAGGTTTTACCTCCCATCCAAATATTGACCCTTCATATGATCCAGCTGAGGCACAAAATAGAGCAGCGCTCATTCTTGCTCAAATAAATCAACAATAAAATCGGATCGCTCACAACTTTTCCTGGGTTTTTTTCTGTTTTCCCTGGTTTATTAAGAAAAACGATTTCCTCCTCATTCACCAACACATCCCCAGCTTCCCAACCCCTGTCTTTGTCCTTGTCCTTGTCCCTGAAATTGTTCTGTTTACTAAGTAATTAATAAGCATCATATATATTTTTAATAGGTAATAATAATAACAATAATAATTTCTATAAAATCGAGCCCAGAATTTCAATAAAGTCGAGCACATTGTATGGGCTGTGAGTTATCCGCGGTACCCTCCATCTCATGCCACTTTAACTGCCTTGCCAATCACCAGTGAGTATTCGGCCCAATTCATCATTTTGCTGGAGTGTTACCCTGGCCGCCTCCGCAACTACCGCCGCATTAGCACTGACACCATCACGACTGGAGCCCACTCCTGTGGTCGCTAACGCACCAGAATCGCCGGCTGTAGGACGCACTTTACGCTGTCCAGACCCACCTTGAGCGCGGCTACGGTCGAGAACTAAAAAAGGTAATGAAAGAAAAACAATCGCCGATTATTTATTTTATTTTTATGGGTTAGTAAATGATCGGCAATATAAGAAAGGGATAAGAGGAGAGAAGCAGGATAGTAAGACAGATAAGATATGCCCCGAACGACTTCATATGGTCCATTGAGGAGCGCAATTGCTGGCTACCGCAGAAACAATTCACGCATAGACCGAAGGGGTGTGATATGTTGGGTCCTAACAGCACACTCTAAAGCATGGTATTGCTATGAGTGCGACTCTAAAAAAGAAACCCGTCCTGGTTGGTTGATTGCAGCAAAGAAGCATTCATACATTCATTCATTCATTCATTCATTCATTCTATTGCTAGTCGAAGCAAGATAATATACGTACTAAACACTTGCTTGAGCGAGCGAGGGAAGAAAGGAAGGAAGAGAAGAGAAAAGAAGAGAAAAGAAAGGAAAGGGAATAAATAATGCACTTACCATACTATCAATCTATTCGTATTGTTATGGACATTCACATTCACTCAGGACAAGAGGGAATCGCGACACTGAAGGCATGTGCAGCTCCTCGAGTGAGAGGAGGAGGAGGAAGAAGAAGAAGACTTTTTATCAATGGTCGGCACCTGTCTGCGAACATCTTTCTCCCTTAATGAGGAGGATGAGGACCTACACATCTCGCAATCGCATGATAGAGACGTAGAATGCTGACTTCCATACAGACTTCGCCTAAACCCATACTCTTGTACAACTCCTGTCCTAGATGAGCTTGTCGCATGCTTGAACATTCTTTTGAAGCCATCCACGCTTTGAATACATGCGACAAAGCAAAGGAAAACACAAAATAGATACATTTCTTGCATCGTACACCTTAAAACCTTTTTACACTTTAAAAAGGGGGGTCCAGGGTGGTCGTGGTGGTCCTGGGGGAATAAGAGATGATGCTATAATTTTTAGAAAAGCATGAATAACTCGCAATGAAGTTGATATTGGTTATATTTTGTGTAATATGTCTAGAAATTAGCTCATTTTACACAAATTTACTGCGAATTCGTCCCCGAATAATTCTTAAAAGTGGTCATTTACTCCAAATGGGTTTGGATGACTTTATCCAATCGAAATGCAAGTCAATAGAGACCAAATTCAATAATTTGACACTTAGATTGACTGATCCATTGGTAATAAATGACAGAAAAGAGATGCTAGATGTGTCACGGGAAAGATCTGGCTTATTAGACACTATAGAAGCATATGTAGAATGGAAAGCATTAGAAGAGGAGCGTATTGGTTTAGTAGCAATTGATGAGAAGGAAGGTATAGATGATACTGATATACGTGATATGGTACGTGATGAGCTTAAAATAATCATTCCTAGGCAGGAACAATTAGAGGAACAGATCAAACTATTGTTACTACCTCGTGATCCTAATGATGATCGCAATGTCATGCTTGAAGTACGTGCCGGTTCTGGTGGTGATGAAGCAAGCATCTGGGCTGCTGATCTTATCAATATATACAAGAGATATGCAGAGTTGTGTGGCTGGAAGGTTTCTCAAATGGATTCTAGTGATAGTGAGTGTGGAGGATTCAAGGTTTGTATTTTGCAAATCACGGGTAAATTTGTATATAGTAAGCTTAAGTTCGAAGCTGGGGTGCATCGAGTACAACGCGTACCAGCTACAGAAAGCCAAGGACGGGTCCATACAAGTACTTGTACAGTAGCTGTAATGCCTGAAGTAGATGAAGTAGAGATCGTGATCGACCCGAAGGATCTTGATATAGGCACGGCCAGGTCTAGCGGTGCTGGTGGTCAGAATGTGAATAAAGTGGAGAGTGCAATAGATCTGACACATAAACCTTCTGGTATTCGTATTTTCTGTCAGCAAGATAGAAGTCAGCGTATTAATAGGGAAATCGCCTTGACCATGCTTCGAACTCGTCTTTATAATATAGAACTAGAGAAACAACAGAATGAACAAATAGGATTACGCAAAGCACAAATTGGAACTGGAAGTCGTTCAGAGAAGATTCGGACGTATAATTATAAGGACGCAAGAGCCACTGATCATAGATTGAATTTCAATTTTCCTCTCCAAATGATTTTAGAAGGGAATCTGGGAGACCTCCACAACAAATGCGTTGCGAGTAACCAACAAGAAAACCTGATGGGGTTATCGGAAATTTGATGATGATTTTTTTATATACCATTTAACAATTTTATTTAAGAGTTTTATTTGTGTGTGTAACTGATTATTTTTAATTAATAGCATGTTCATTATTTTTTACTTCGTAAATCCATATACAAATTGTTCCAATAATTTTGGAAATATGAACATACGATATACTTTAACGCAATATAGTCAATATTTTGAATGAGGGAAGACCAGGAAGCACACATCTCTCCCACACACATATGCATTTTAATCTTATCTCGCGTCTTTCTTTGATTGTTGAGCTTTACGAACAGTTTCGGAACAAAGGGAAAAATCAACAATATCACCATCAAACATTGTATATTTCGGTCCTTGACTCCTTAGTTTCCCATCCATCTTTATTTCATCAAGACTTCCACCAACTTGGAAATAGTCACCATAGGTCATAATTTGTGCGAATGTGAAAAAAACTTCATGAGTTGCGTCTACTTTACCAGCAGCAGTTGTGATTGGATCGTTACTCCTACAATAAAAAGCTTGTACCGTAGTACCAATCATATCTTTTCCAAGATCATAAAACCGAATTAAATCAAGTGCATGAATACATGTTAGAAACAGATTGTGGATCCCAGTACGATGCCGCGGGTTAGCTCTTAAATAAAGCTTTAGAGCTTTTGCAGATTCCTTTCCGAGTTCAACTAACCTCGTTTCAAAAACAGCACTCATACGACATAATTTACCACCTCCAAGCTCTTCATCCACTACTTTGCGTATATCTGATGTAAATTTATCGAGTTCAGGGTCTCTATTGTAATCACGAGCACTATAATTTGGAATAACAATAACTTGCTTTCCAGTTAATAAATCCAAGGGTTCCAGAACGTCAACTTCACGGGGTGTCCATCTTCCATTACGTAAACCTAATCCAGGACACGTTCTAAACTTGAGGCCTTGCTTTTTCTCCATCATTTGAAGTCCTAAACGAGTTTTCATTCGTTCTTTTGGTTCGCCGTAATCTTCACCAATCAAGCAACCGTAAGCACGATAAAGTACAGTCAAAATAAATTTATCCTCTCGAGTTGGAACTTTTATATTCTCCGTCTTATGGATTGCAGCCTCAATATTACGAAGATCGTGCACTTTGAGCTCTTGGTCTAGAGCGCGAAGATCACGAACAGGGTCAACTGTGCCCTCAATATGAGTAATATTATCATCATCAAATGCCCTCAATACAAGACATATAATATCAACACCTCTCATTTTATAACAAGTATCAAAGCCTAAACCATTGCCAATATGGGCACCACCAACGAGAGCAGGTGTATCAACCACTGTAGCGAATTGTTTCGTAACTTGCTTCGCATTTTGGTTCTTACAAAGCCAATCGAGCCTTTCGTCTCGTAGCTCTGTAATGCCTACATGATAATCTAACGTTGTATATAAACTTTCATCAACTGTTTCATTACGTCCAACTAAATGGTTGAATAGATATGTCTTACCACTGCTGGGATACCCTACAAGGCCTAGTTTAAGATGGTTGCCATATGTTCGTCGTGTTAAATCGTTCTTTGTAGAATAGAATTCTAACTCTGCGAGATGAGCTTCCATCTCATCAGTCATTATCACATCTGTCGCTTTCTCTTCAGTTGCCATTTTAATAAACCTCTTCGTGGTGTGGTAAATTCAACCAATAATACAGTGCTCATTTATTCATATCCTTATCCTGTGGCCAGATTCAGGTCAAAAAATAACTTGACCGCTTGACACTTGGATTCAACGATGGCCTCTTTTTCCTTTTTCGTCTCCGTTAGGTATTATTAAAGGTAATTCATGCAATTCTTATTATTTTTAGTTGTGTGAGTGGTTGTCTTTTGCATGATTTCTGTTTTTTCACTAATTTTTTGATTCTATGTGATCTTAAATATTTAAATTACTAAGCTAACCCCATTTCTCCACTAAACTTTACTATCCTCTTTTCACTGTTGCAGTCAAGATGCCCAAAGGTGGTAATGAATACAAAGATAGAAATAGGACTGGAGATGCTCTCAAGATCAAGCCTATGACCGTCCTTGTTGGTAGCTTAATATTCATTGGAAGTGTGATTGTTCTGCATATTATGGGCAAACTACTCAAAAACACAGTCTCAGAGACACCTGAAGACTTCATGGCTGAGTAGAGATAGCGATAGCATATTTTCCGTTTAATTATAAAGCACTAAACCGTACAATACAATTATGATCCTTCTCTTCTTCTTTCTTCTTCTTTCTTTATTCTTCCATTCCTAAAGTAGAGTAAACTATTATATTAGCCTAATAAAAAAAGAAAGAAGAGAAACTTTAACTGAGTAAATAGTTTACATATTATAATTATGTTTTCAAATACAAACAACGATTGTTGCAGAATTAGTAACAAGTACTTTGGGGTAAATTTGTTTTTATAGATGTACATTCGTACTGTCAGGCAGGGCGAGCGAGCGAGAAGCGAACGAATATAGAAAGAAGGTACAGAAGTAGTTCGAAGATCACAAGTATGTCAAAAAGAACATGTTTTACCCTTTCTTCTTGAGAAAAAGAGATGGCTTGTAATGCGCTTGGTCAAATTTGCTCCAAATTCTGTTCGAGGCACACGACGAACAGAAAAGGAACAGTTTCGATTGATTCAGTAATTTATTTGGCTCGCAATATTCGGTAGCTAATCGCGCCTAGTTCAAGACCCTATATGTGAAGAAGTCCTTCTCTCTTCGGAAGAGGCTTGACTTTAGCACCCTTCCCGATGCCAATGTCATCGTATTTACGAGAAGCTGCAAATGATTGGGTGTTAGCGCACGAAAGGCACTGACAACGCTCGGTGCATGCCACCATACCTGTAAAGCACTCACAGTACTTCTTCAGACACGCAGATCGCTTACAATTGCAGCCATTTAGGTGTGTTCCACCATCTACATTACCATCAGCGCTTACGCGAGGCTTGAACGCCTCCGGGTTACGATCGAGGATTACTTGCATTGATTGTTGCCTCTTGTCTTCGAATTCGATTGTATTCGAGCATTCCGAGCAGTGGCAACCGTTACAATAGACTTGCATACGAAAACAATCACAGTAAAGCTTCAAACACTTACTTTTCTTGCAGTTACAAGTGGGAGGCTTCCCCCCTATTGTACCAGCTAGACCAGGTGGGGAGACTGTTTGTGAGCGCTGAGTTGGTTGAGGGCTAGCTAGGAATTCAGTACATGTAGTACGACGTCCAATACTAGGAGACGCTCTCCCACTCCCACCATCGTCCTTAGAACGTACAGTTTTCTCCTTTAGTTCCTTTTTCGAAGAAGAAGTGTTGTCACTATTTTTATCATAAGCTCCTGCTTTTCGATCCACTTTCATCTTTTTAGCGACGCGTGGGGTGCGCTCCGTATCAGGGGATGTTGCAACGATGACTGCTTCGCCATAGCTCGTACCAGGAGGAGATTCGGGGCATGATGAGGAAGTAGAGGGTGATCTACGCTCAGGTTGTCCATTTTGCCCACCATCACCATTACCACTACTACTACCATCAGTTCGATTTCCATTTCGAGCCCATGTATGATGATGACCTTGTTCGTATATATTCCTTTTGAGGTCATCAATTGTCGGTCCAGAGTGTACATCGTGGATGCCATCGTCCATCACATATATATTCGTAGCAACGGGACTAGTAGGATCGACGTAATTACCAATCTCATTAGCATCACTGATAGTGCGCTTTTCCAGCATTCGCGTTCCTGGCTGACGAGAAAGCATATGAAAGCTCGCGATATCTTCAAAGGTCTGGAAGTTGTTTTCCTCGCCATATCCAACACCTGTATTACTAGAGAACGCAGACATGTGAAAGGGTGACCATTCCGCGGAAGGTAGAGTAAGGATGCCCTTGTTAATACCACCTACCGATGGTTGTCCAAAATTATGGAAAGATGCTGGAGATAGTATAGGTAATGGAGAAAGGCCATTTTCCGCAAAGCTATGGAATTCACTCTGTGGGGTATTACCTCCCCCTCTCCCACACTTGCGTTCATCACGTTTAGGTGTAGACATACCCGAGGGATTATTCCGTCCTCTCTCTCCTATTTCCGTACTTGTACAATCGATTCTTACGGATGCTATTGAACCAGAACGGCTTTTAGTGCCACCATTATCTCCTTTCTCTTCCCCCTCATCACCTTTTTTCTGTCTCTTTGAAGAATACATGAGATTTATTGATATCCTACAAAGCAATCTCACCAAAACACTGAGTTAGGAATTGAAAGAATTTGACCACTTATGAATGAATTGAGACAATTAGAAACAAATAGAGAAGAAAATATGGACCTTTCCTATCACCTAAATAATTACTGTAACGTGTGAAAGATGTTAGTACCACGCTTTCGTCTCTTTCATTTAGATAGGGAGATAGGGATTCCCTTTAAGAAGCCAGGATCGCGGTTTCCTGGTTTACCATTTTGTATGTTAGGAAAACATGCCCACAACCGGCCCAGCTACTCCTATCTCCAATAAATGCCAGAAGCGCCACTATAAATTTATCTCATCTACCAATAGATAAGGATAGAGTATTATGGTCTTAATTGGTGGATATGATGTTCAATTCCCGGCTGGAAAGGTCCCTTTTATGCCACAAAGAGCGGTAATGTCAAAGGTCTTTCAAGCACTACAAAGGCGTGAGAATGCCCTATTAGAATCACCTACTGGTACGGGGAAAACTCTGGCATTACTCTCTAGTGCACTGTCCTGGCAGAAGAAGCAACTAGCAGATGATATTGATAGTTATTATGCCACTATTGCAGCAGAAGAAGAAGGTCAAATTGGTTTACGTATTGATAATCCTGCTCCTCCTCTGCCTGCTATTGGTGGATGCGATGATGATGAAGATGATTTCGAAGAAGAAGTAGAAGATGAGAATGAGGATAGTAAATCCCAATGTAGTCGTTCAAGTAGATGTAGTATGAAAGAAAACCTCCCTAATGTGACGAAAAGGCCTAAGCCGATACCGCGCGGGGCGAAGCGTTCTATTAGTACTGCTCTTAGTAGTAGTAGTAACATTCCGAAAATGAAGAAGATATTTTTTTGCTCTCGTACGCACTCTCAGTTACAACAAGTTGTCGAGGAATTGCGCAATTGTAGTGATACTTACACAGAGAGTATGGTAATGTGTATGCTCGGTTCAAGACAGCACTTGTGTGGTAATAAAACGGCAAGGGAGGGTAAAAAAGGTACACTGGAAGAGAATTGCAAGAGCCTATTGAAAACTCACTCTTGTCCGCTTGCAGATGGGTCATATCGCGTGAAGGAGAAGCTTTCTAAACAGGTCTGGGACATCGAAGATGCTGTAGCAGCTGGTAAACAAGTTCATGGTTGTTCTTATTTTGGAAGCCGAGAGATGCTGCAAGATGCAACATTGGTATTATGCCCATATAATTTCATCATTGATAAGTCTGTGCGTGAGTCTTTATCTATAGATATTACAGATTCCGTTGTTATTTTTGATGAAGCACATAATCTTGAAGATGTATGCAGAGGGTCTGCAAGTTTTAGCCTTCCTCGTTCCGATCTTGATGTGGCTTACCATCAACTGGATAAACTCTGTACTACTGGCCTCCCATGCTTTGTAGCCCTTCGAGACATGTTATTGAATCTTCTTATGTGGTTTGACCAGTCGTGGCGAGGTCTTACCCCTAAATCCATCAAGGAGGGGGCGAATATATGGTCTGGAATAGAAGCATTAGGGATATTTGAGGAGAAACTAGGACTTATCAAAGATACTTTACCTATCTATATGGAGCATTTTAAAACCCTTCAGAATGATGAGGATACTTTGCAAATGTTTCAAGGGGAAGGCGGTCATAGTGAAGAGCATCATGGTGTAGGTAGTCGTGAAAGCAAGAAACCAAAGAAAGCGTCTGGCAAGGACAAGGGTAAGGGTAAGGGCAAGACGACGGGTTGGAGTCAAATGGAGATTCAGTATGATGATGATGATAATGATCTAGAACGAGGAGAGAAGAGTCGGCGTGATGGAGATAGAAGGACCTCTGCTGGTGGTCGTCTCGATGAGACCTTATCCAAGGGAACACGTTTCGTACTAGAACGCTTCCTAATAGTAGCAGAGTATATGTTCTCGGCCAAGGTCCTTAAGCATGGCGCACCAACTCCAGCATCATTTAGAGAAGGAGGAGGAGCAGAAACTGGAACTGTGTTGACAAATGCTCAAGATTATCGTGTGGTAGTAGAGGAAGTGCGTGATCGAAAGACGGGCAAGGTTGAGCCGACGTTGCACTTCTGGTGCCTTAACGCTGCAGTATCCTTTGGTGAAATTGCACCTGTCTGTCACTCCATTCTACTCGCCAGTGGGACTCTCTCCCCATTAGATAGCTTTGCCTCCGAGTTAGGTGTGCCATTCCCTGTCCGCGTGGAAGCCAATCATGTAATTGACGTCAAACGCCAAGTCATGGTTGCTACTATAGCGACTTGTGGTGGTATTAGTTTAGAAGGCAAGTTCGAACAGCAGAAGAATCTGGCTTACCAAGATGCCCTTGGGTCGGCTTTAATCACTACTACTAATGTTACTCCAGGTGGGGTTCTGATTTTCTTGCCTTCGTATGGGATGTTAGACCGACTTGTGAAGCGATGGAATGAATCAGGAGTGATGACTTCTCTTAAAATGGCTAATGTTCCCGTATTCGTCGAGCCTCGAGAAGCTTCTAATCTCGATGTGATGATGAAAGAGTACTATCGCTCAATTGATTCCTCCAGTAAGGCAGTTAGTAAGAGGGGAGGTGGAGGTGGAGGTGAAGTGGATGGTAGAGCTGTATTGATAGCGGTATGTAGGGGGAAAGTGAGTGAAGGAATCGACTTCACTGACCGCTATGCTAGGACTGTGATGATAGTAGGGTTGCCATATTCATCAACTATGGACATGCATGTCAAGTTGAAGAAAGATTACCAGGATGTATGCCATCGATCAGACTCTTCGTTCCTTAATGGCAATTTATGGTATGGTCAACAGGCATTTAGGGCTGTGAACCAGGCGTTAGGGCGGTGTATCCGCCATAGAGGGGATTTCGGGGCTATTCTACTTTGCGATCCTCGATATGCAGAAGTACGTAGTAACAACCAGCTTTCTCGATGGGCCCGTCCGCTTTCTGTCGCTTATAATTCATTTGAAGAAATCGTTATACCTTTAAAAGTTTTCTTCTCGGAGTTAAATTCTGAATATAAGGAGAGTTTGATTACAGGGAAGCCTAAGAAGTCGAAAGGAGATGCCAAACCCGATGCTGATGCACGTGGTAAAGCCTCGAAAGATATTCCGCCAAATCAAATGAGTCTTGCTGCTGCTTTTGCTAATGCTACGGCTCAACAGCAGCAGTGTCAACCTTTTTTAGGGCATTTTCAAGAGCAGGTGCAGGGGCAGGAAGAAGAAGAGCAGCGGAGGTTGTTACAGTTGCGTCAACAAGAAGAAGAAGAATTCCTTCTGCTTTTATCACAGCAACCGTCTGCTCCTACTGTGCCTAACCCTCATATGCAACAGCAGCAACAAGAGCTGCAAGATGAAGGCATGGTAATGGAGTTTGACTGTGAGCGATTAACTTGCGAGTCTGGGGATAAGTGCATATGTGCTGAAATGAGACATATTAATGTACAGATGATGTTTACACCGCTGATTGGTCGATGTTGTATTCAGAGCGCACAATTAGCGCCTTTACCAGATTCGTTAAGCTTGATTATGGCGGCCTTTGATTCTCCTACGCCAAAAAGCGACTCTGAACCACTAGACGCATCCAACCCACGTGAACCATCAACGAGTGCCGTGGTGGCAATAAACAGTATGGAAGGATTTCTAGATGAAGAATCTGTGATAGCTGCAAAATCAATAAGAGAGGTAGAAGTAGATTTAAGGTGGGTACCGGAAGATGGAGTTTTGTATAGAGTCATAATCGCTACAATGCCATCTGGACATAAGACTGTTCTTGCCGCACGTGTGCTTGCTTCTAACTCCCGGTCGAGCCAATTCAATGAGAAGGGTTGGATTACGCCGTGTTTGTTTAGAGCCCTTGCTGATGGTTTCGACCCACCATTGTCACAGGACCTGGCCCGGGCGAGGGGGGTATATGGTCATACAGATGAGATAGTAGAAGGCAAAGAAGACAGCTTCCATACATTGATAGATGATGAAGATGGGGTAGGAGAGGGTAAGGATGATGAAGGGCGCGCAGTTCGATCTGGTCTTGGGGGATTCATTGATAACTTTCTATCTTATCTAGGGTCTCAAGACAAGAGAGATAGAAGAACTACTCTATAACGTTCGCCACACCTCAGAAGTAGTAGACAATTTACGAATGTATTTAGTTTTTAGATTGTTCAAATAATTAACAGTAAATTAACGGTATAAACTCCATTTAAAGCCAATAGAAAGGGCTTCTAGAACAAATAGTCGGCAACTAGAGTGCGAGATTCTCCGGTTGATGCTTTGACTTGTAGGGTTCCATCCGCATTGAGGTGCTCTGGAACTACAGTATCTCCAATCTCTCCATGATCAAGCCTCAATCTCTGCTCAGAATAGTCCATTTTTTCATTGAAATCGCTAACGATTCGGTCCCCAGCGTCCAAAGACGAAGATGCAGCCCAATCATAAATTTGAGTAGCAACCTCTTCTCCTATCGTTTTAATCATTTTCGTCGTTTGTGCGTGATCTCTTTCTCCTTCTGAAACGATATGTTCATACAGACAAGTAGCTGGGCGACCACTATCAGCACCTGTTCCAATAATATCTGGACGAGAAGAAATATTTACACCAATACCAATCAGAATAAAATCTCTATCAACTTCAATTAGAACACCACTAATCTTCCTTTTGTTCACAAGAACATCGTTGGGCCACTTAAGCTTCACTTCACTACTATCTGCGATATGAGACTTGATAACAGGAACTAGAATCGTACCTACGCGCAAAGGCGTGAGCTGTAAAGGGGTTTGAATGAGTTTTATTCGAATGCCGACTGTCATGAATAAATTGCCCGTATTCGAGCTCCACGAACGCCCTTTAGTTCCTCTACCTGCAGATTGTGACTCTGCAATGATCACAAACCCATCATTGATCTGCTTACTCCTATCTTTTAAATAATCCTTCGCACGATCCATAGTACTATCCACAGAAGTAAACAATTGGATATCCATATTTTTAGATATATCTTTACTCGTTGAAAACAATAACGAAGAAGCTAGATAGTTCGCGGTAGTAACTGGGTATTTTCTGAAGCCTTTCAAACCTCTTAAAAGCATGAAGAAGCAAAGGCCGTCGCCAAAGTAAAATATAATCCCTATGAAGCCAGGCAAATCCCTGGAAATCTTGATTTGAATTCTATCGTTTTAGTTGCTTTACGCATCTTCACGAAGAGTACAGAGATCATGCCTAAGGGAAGTGGAACAAATAGTCAAGGTAATAGTTACAGCACTCCCGGAGGCACCAATTCCTCTGGTGGATCCAGCTATCACTACTCGAATTCAAATGGATCTTATTACTACGCAAATGACAATGGCTCTACGTACTATAATGCTGGTAGCTCTGGAGCTGGATCTACTACATATACAGCGCCCAGTGGTGGTGGTGGTAGTGGTGGCAAAAAATAGGAGCAGAGAGCTTCGTCATCACTAAGTACTTGTGAGCCGCAATCATCAATGCACAATTACGATAACAATTAAAATAATTTACTTCGTAATAAAAACGTAATCTAAATAGGTACCATAAAATAAACTTATGACTTATTTTCTGAAGGGATATTCAGCTCCATATGATCCCACGCCGCTATGACATCATTCTTTCCATGTGCTCCAAAGGTCTTCCGGGCCATTCCCTCGATTTTCCACATCACCTTCATATGGCCCTCAGCACTGTCACCCCTATATCTAGGCGAGAAGTGAGTGAGTACCAACTGACGTGCACCAATACGCTTAGCAAATGCACCGGCCATCTCTGGTGTACTATGTCCGTGTAGTTTAGTCTTTTCCTCCAAAAGCTCATAATTGCTAAATTTTAAACCATCGAAATTTGGTAACCATGCATTAGTAGCCTCATGAATCAAAACATCTGCTCCCATCGCTAACGGCGCAATGAAATCTCCACTACATGTATCTCCCATTATCACAACCTTTCTCCCTTCTCGTGGAGGCTCTACGATATCTTTTGCACACAAAATAGTTCCATCAGGAAATGTAATTGATTCATTTGAATTTAACGCTTTTAGCTTGGCATACATCTTATTTGGGTCTTGGAATTGTTTCTTTAGAGCCTCACGATTATTTTCAACAACTTCTTCACATTTCTCAAATCGCAATCTTCCTGGCTTTTGCTTCTCTGATATAACATAACCTACACACGGTATAGTATGTTGCATTGGGGCAGCCATCACTACAAGATCATTATTGTCTAGAAGGTGGTAATGTCCTTTTTTATTTGGAAATATATCCTGTGACCCTTCCACTTCTCCAAAACGCGGATCAAAGCGTGTCCTAACCATTGGTGGTGGCGGCTGCGAACTTCTAAAATGCAAATAAGGCACTTGCTTTAGCTCATGGATACGATGAGGGGCAACTATTCGACTATAGGTTAACTGTATCATGGAGCGTATTAAATCTCTTGTACCTTCCGGACCGTAAATATCGATAGGTTCAATCGTTTCTCCTTCAGGAACATTCTCTCTCTCAGTTTGTGTTGACTGTCCTAACATGCACAATACGCCTGGTAAACCGAAGGAATGGTCACCATGAGCATGAGTAATAAAAATCTTCTTTATTTTCGATGCTACGACACTACTACGTTGGATCTGGATCTGACTTGCCTCCCCACAGTCAAATAGCCACATGTCTCCATTAAACCTAAAGGCAGTGCTACTAACACCCCGTGTTAAAGTCGGTATACATGATGCTGTACCAAGAAATGTCACATCCATATCACTCCCTCCAGCACTGTCCAGTCTCTCAGCTCGATTAGATCCAACTGGTAAGTTATACTTTACCCAGTGGCTTACTTCCTCATTTGCATCAGATTCACTACCAAGTCCGAGATCATTAGCGTCCTTGTCCGTGTCCTTTTTCAGAACAGGGGCCATAGTTCTAGGGGCTCTTCTTTTGCTCTTTTGAATGACACCATCATTACTTTTCTCAGATTTTCTACTTTTTCTACTACTACTACCATTATTGATACTACCACTACCACTATCGCTACTGCTACTGCTACTAGACTCAGAGACCTTCATTTTGTTGAGATCTGGTGCTATCCATTCAGAATCATGATTAGTACTTTGTAGCGTAGAATGCACCTTTGTTCGAAACATTCCCGTGAATAAAAGTGAGTTAGTATGTGTGATTAACAGAGTGAATGCCAATAGAACAACATTCAGTGGCCGAGTCACCATCCTAGCTCAGGAATTCGAATTAATCTAACTATGGGATTTACTTTTTGACTTTTCCATGGTTTTTGTGTGATTAGGTCTTCGAGAGACATTTATCAACGGGCAAAGAGAAGGTAAAGTAACTAAGTCATTAATTATATATAGTTAAAATAATAGCTAACAAGTTCCCCATGTGATGTAAAACGATACTAAGTTTTCTTTTCCTTTCCTTTCCTCTTCTTCATTCCTTTTGCCCGCCGTGTTCCGACCTCGCTCTTTCCCTTATTAGAATTAGAATTAGTATTCGTATTCGTATGTCCTGTTCCTACACCACCAACATCATCCTTCTTATCCTTCTCCTTCTTGTCTTTTGCGTCTATCGCATTATCAATCAAAGCTTCGATATCTTTCAACCATCTATCGTGATCCGAATCTGACCTTCGCAATATTTGAATAAAGGCATCCCAACGCAGCGATTTTCCAATAGCGGTGTGGCCGTCATTTCCATCACCTCGTACAGGCATACTTATATGTACAAGCCGTAAAAAGTCTGACATTCTAGCTTCGAGTCTATCCAGTGCTGTTCCTAGGATCAATGGATAACGTATGACAGCTTCACGCACCATTCTTCTTATAGGATGCATGCGACGTGCGAAAACTGCAACTCGGCCACGTTTACCTTCCAATACCTCAGCTTCCCATAATGCCCTTGCATCATCGATAGTTTCTTCTTCTAATTGTCCTCCTAAATCTGAATCACTGGCGCTAATTAAAGATACTAAAGATACTCCTATATCGTCTTTATCAAATCCGGCTCGAATTAAACTTAAATCAATTGATTTTATAACTCTCCAATTAAGGGAATGGGACATATCCACCCCAGCTGCTAACTCAGCAGCCATCACTGCCTTTGCTCCTTTTGCCAGACATTGTAGTACAAGAGTGAGCTTGCCTTTAATTCCCCTCTCTCGCTCAGGAGATAAGCTTAATAACCTCGGGTAGGTATTAACACATTTAGTCAATTCAATTCGACTTAATGATAAACTAGAAGCTAGTACTCCTAGTACTGCTGAAGTTCGTTCACTAGTATAACTTAAGAGAAATGGGGCCTTTGCAATCAGATTGCGGGCTCGTTTTTCATCTAAGCAAAGAGTACGAGTGTTGTGCAGGGTAATATGTTGCCCATATCGGTCTAAAATTTCAGGTGATGAATCGAAAAGCATACGAGTTTGCAAAGAACCAGCTATTGCAGCTGTTTGTTTCGGTGGTATAATCCCTGATAATACATCCACATCAACAGTGGGTAAGTTCTTAATATCAATAATTTGTTCCTTAAGGCGCATAAATGATATTTCGTTATCACTATCACTATCACTATCACTATCATTAACACTAGAAAAGGTGCTAAAAGTATTGTCAATATCACCAAGATCGTCATCAAATAGACCCAGAACGCATTCATCACCAGTCAAAGTATGCATTGCTTTACGAAGAGCAAATAAAAGAGTATTAGGATTGTGACAAAGTAACTGAGGATATAAATTCACGATTTTGAAAAGGCCATCATCGTCCAATTGCAGTTCTTTTCTTAAAATCTGAGTATTTTGCCGCAAAAAATAATTTGCATTAATATATAACAATGATGGGCACCGTAATATTATCTTTTGGGCCCCACCAAATGATGGCGGTCCGAATCCTAATTCATTGAAAAGATCCATTCTTTCAATATTTTCTTCCATTGCTCTTTTCGATAGTATCCACGGGTTCCGTAGTATTAGAGCCCTAGCAGCTGGGGGTTCAAAGCCGTAATCATCTAGAAGGAAATCCCAGCATGTCTCAACTACTGTTATTCCAGCTGTACTAACTTTAGGATTTGCAAGAAATATTTGACGCACTTCTCCATCTGTAAAACCCATAACATCGTTAAATAGTGAAGCAAGTCCCATATTCCTACTGAGGGATGATGTGAGTAGCATTGGTTGGTCAACTACAACTTGAACAAGATCCTTCGGTTGGAGTAGATTGAATTCTTGTCTTATTCCTTCAAGTTTATGTGGTAGCGTTATTTCACAATTCATTGCAAGCACTGAAGGTACTTTCGCTACCATGGAGCATATATTCTCTAACGTAAAGCCATAAGACCTGAGTACACGAATGGTAGGGCGTAAGTTCGTATCTACTTTCAAATATAAAATCCATGAGTATTTAAGTATAATGTTCTGAAGCACATCCTCTGAAAGGCCTAAATCATCCTTTAAATAAAAGAATGCTCCCGATGATCCTTCTGTTGTTTCATCTGCTTCTGATAGAAATCCACTTATACTTGACCAAGGTGTAGAACTAGATGATAGCGGTATCGATGAAGACGGAGATATTGATACTATTCTGTCGCCAAAAGCGCTTAATCTGCTGTTTTGTTGCATATTGAAGGTGCCATGGAAAGCATTGAATGAATCAATCAAAATCAACCCTCCAAGATACAGAATCAGTAATCCGAGCATTTAATTAAGAGATCTCTAACATTCTTTAAGCTATTTGAGTTTAGTGCGCTAGGTTTCGAGGAAATGCGGGAAATAGTTGATTCCTTTTTTTGGTTTTAGTGTTGAAAAGAAAAAGAAAGTGCCAGGAGTGCCATGGAGTGCTTGTCTTGGTGAAGCAATCCAAAGAGTTTTACAGTTTCACTTGTTGTTATTTCATTTTTAATTTTTGTTGAATATGGGGGCGGCTGGTTCTGTAATGGATCAGACTGATGCTGAGCAATTCGCTATTTTTGTTGATCTGAAGAGTGTTTATGAAGAAAAATATAGTGATAAGATTAAATCAGGTGAGCTCAGTGAAGATGACGCTTTTATGGAGCTCAAAACAAAGGCTGAAGAGATTGTACAAGAAAAACAAAACAAATTGATGCGCGCAAAGTCTCGCAGTAGTAATTTTAGTGTAGGAGATGTTGTAAGAACTGCCGATGGAATAGAAGGAGTAGTAATTCAATTACATCATATAGATGATCACGTTACTGTTGATGATGGTAACAAAATCCACGAAATCTTTGAGAAAAACATCTCAAAAGTGATGAATGGTGAAACAATTGAGGTGAATGATATGGTTGAAATCAAAGAATCTGCTGATAGCTTTGTTTACTACCAGGGTATAGTTATTTCAATTGATGCTGATGGTAAACTAAATGTGAAACTTGATGGTGATGATGATGATTATGAAAATGGGGTGGATTTATCACTTGCTCGTAAAGTAAATACTGGAAGACCTCTGGCGTGTATGCGATGGAAAAAGGCGATGAGAGGAGTGCAAGCAATGCGGGCATTTAAATTCGGATTTAAAAGGCGAACTTCGATGAGAGATGTTGTTGAAGCTCATGCGGATGACCACAATGACGATGAAGATGAAGATGAAGGAAATGATGATGCTAATTTTGGAGAAGGTGGAGTAAGAGTTGCAGTGAAATTAGCCAAGCTCGCAGGCTTTCGTCCCGATCTTAGCCTTGACACTCTGAGTCATGATGGTGGTGATGATGATGACGAGCAAGCGAAATAGAAATACGGTTCGGCTAAAATGAACTTGATTGATCCCAATATAATACCGACACTGTATTTATATTAACGTAATTATAAAATGCCAGTGACTGTTTTTATTGTTGGAGAGTTGTGTGTCTAAATATATAAAATACCTTACAATACAGTAAAAAAAACAGTATTTATTATTGTAAACTTTGGAAGTAAAATAACCAACTAAAGAAACAGAAACAAAGAACACTTATTTAGTGCCCGAATTTGCTGTCTCTGCAGTTTTAAGAAGTATATCCACAAAACTTTCAAACTCCGGAATAGTCCTCGCTTTCTTTAGCATCATTTGCCGATCAGGGCCACGGTGGATTCGTAACAGCTCCTCCTGCAGTCGCTTGCTCCGTAATAAAGTAACCGCCTCTTTTGATTGCGATATTGCCTCTTTCTGTCTAGTAGACAAGACTTCACCCACATTATCTTTTATCCGGCTGTATCCTTTGCTATCGACGGGTCTTCTATCAGCAACTTGAATAATTGTCTCAGCTTCAGTTTTCCTTGATTCCTCTATAGATATGCCTCCCTCGCAACTTCTACCCTCTAAGCCGCTGCTACTACCACTGCTACCACCGCTACTACTAGTAGCAGTCATTTTGTCTGCTGAAGCTGCTTTCTCGCAATCGCCTCTCGTTTTGTGGGTGCTACAACACGCCAAACTGCAATATAGTTCGCGGCATTTCGGACAACGGTACTTTGACACTGCTCCGCAAACTATGCAGACCCCTACACCACATTTAAATGCCATTGAATTTGCGAATTAAATCGCTTCGCTTTCGGTTTTTCCATTTTACCCTTTTCGACGCTCAGGAAAAACTCCCCGTCCATTTTTTTTTTTTGTTTCTCGTTTCTCGTTACACCTACAGAAAGGATGTCTGAAAGAAAGGATGGCGATGATGAAGAATTGGTGGAGCCTGAAGTGAGTGCTGAGGAGCTTGCTGAAGCAAAAGCTGAGGCTGATGCCAAAGAGGCAGAAGAGAAAGCGTACAATAACAATGTTTCACGTGTGAAATTCGCTCCTGCTTCTGTGAAAAACGTGATCTCGAAGCACAAGGGTGCAATAATACAAGAAGAAGGTCCTTTGGTTCATTTATCTGCAGATGTAGAAGAGAAGACTCGAAAGGTTTTTGGATCACTGTTAGATGAGGATTCTACAGTTCTACCAATTACAAGAGTGCCTGAACTTCTTATTGAAGCTGGTTTTACCCAAGCGGAAGCGAAATATGTGGAGAAAGCGGTTGATAACCTTATAGATGCTAAACTAGATGGTGATTCACTTGATGTTGACGCCGCATGCAAGTTTGCTGAGAAATTCCAAACACCTGCTTATCAATACGGACAAAGATTAAGAAGATATGCTGGTCGAGATTGTGTTGAAGATGTAGAAGCGATTCTTGCTCGTGGTTGTAATCCAAATGCTGGTGATGGTGAGGGCCTTACCGCTTTACATTATGCTGCTGAATTCAATAAAATTGAAGTAATTAAGACGATCCGAGATGTTGCTGGAGAGGCATTGATTGTAAATGCTAAATGCAAATATGGATGGACTCCATTACATGCTGCCTCCCATCATGGAAATATCGAATCAGTCGAACTTTTATTAGAAATGCAAGCTGATACTGAAGTTCCCAATAAAGAACAAAAGACTGCACTACATATGGCAGCCGCTCAAGGACGGATTGCTATTTGTGAAATGTTGATCGCTGCCGGTGCCCAAGTAAATGCACAGGATTGTCATGGTCTGACGCCTTTACACGATGCTGCCTATAAAGGACATGAAGAATGCCTTGATGCATTAAGTGCCGTCGAAGGTGCGGATATCAGCATCCAAGATAAATTAGGAATGAAACCGGGTGATTACTTATCTGCTATTGTTTCTACAGAATCAAGCACTGTCTTGGGTGAAGAATAAATCTAATCTAATTATTTTAATAACATTTTGAAATTGTACTTGCGGTTATATTATGTTAAATTTGCAATGTAAGAATAACAATTCGAAATACTTTTGAGGTAAAATAAAGCTTTTCTCCTCTCCTTACTATTCATTAAAAGGCATCGGGATTTAATCTTTGTTCCTCTCTCATTTGCTCAAGTAATGCGCCAATTTCAGTACCTGCCAAATGAGTATTACTTACATTCGTCGATTTTCTCTTTACTCGTTGTTTCACGCGCTTCTGTCTCTGTCCAAAATCCTTAAATAAACTAACATCTTGTCCTTTTCTTGATAGAAGATTTAACCGAATAAGCTCAGTTTCGAGACTATTATGCATTTCTTTAGACCTAAATTTTCGCATACCCTCCATAGACTTGTCCCAAATCGTTTTGATATCATTTGTCACTCCATGCTTCACTGCAGGCCCTTCGTAAAGATCAGAACGATCCTTCTTCGGCTTTTTCATAGAATCAACTACACCATCAAGTGGGATTTCTGTAGACGTAAATGGTCTGTCATATTTACGTGGAGCTGCTTTTTCAGGAAGTGGAATATGGCATACCGAAAGGGGTGGACGAGCTCGCTCTGGCTGATTAGTTCTAGCACCTTCCAGACTCATATCTATACGGAACCAGTTATCACCTACACCTATAGCATCCCCTCTCCGAATCTCAGTACTAACATCTTTATCAGTAGTAATAGCACTTTTTCCAGGATAATAACTAGCAGTACCACTTAATTGGGCAAGAAAAGGTCTCTTACGGGGGAAAAGAGTCTGATCTTTCTTTTCTTTGTTTTTACATGCGATAATATCACCTCCCACAAGCATCTTCTCTACATCCTGTTCAGCTGTCTTATATGCAGTTTTAACATCATTCAGAGATATACCCATCGCATGGCGATCAATCAATTTCATTAACTCGTTACGATTGGTTATGTCATACTTTGCACGATATCGATAGAATTCGCCAGAATCTGTCTCTTTTATCTCAACCTTGGGATTCGTACGCAGCCATCGTAATACAAGGTGGTCTTTACCCTTAAGAAATATACCTAACACCTTCTCGACATCTACAGAATGAGCCCATTGTCCACTTGTAAGCTTCAAAAGGTAATCTACGACATCTGCGTGTTTCTCTTGATCACTACGCTTGTCCTCGACGCCAAAATCACCCCACGGATCGTCAACACCAGTAGTAGTAGAGCTTTGAGTATGTTGCAAGAACGTAAGATGGCTATAGTCGGCCATCTTAGCGATTTTCGTACAATAATTCAATCAATCATCCATTCATCATTCCATCCTACTCCTTCGAACATGGAACCCAGGAACCCAGGAAACCATGGAAAGCCCTTGCCATCTTGAACTTTGTTTAATTTAATTTAATCATCCGTAGAATATTTACAAAGATTTGTAACTTTAAAAAATGATACAGTAATTCCAGAAATTGTCGTAAATAAAAGTAATGAATTTCTGTAATAAAACATACTGAAGTATGTAAAAATAATAATCCAACCACATGCTATCAGATTTCCATGGATATTAATCTTCCTTGCGTAAAGTTTGCGAGTGAAGATGCAACAGCTTCCAGGCTCCTCTATCTTTGTCTGCAATACGCCAAATGCGAGTCTCTTCAATGAGTTTGCTCTGTCTAGTAGCACTATTTAATACTTCTCTAATACATGTAAATATAGCGGTGTGTCCTATAAGGCGTACGTGGGGGTCTATCATCGTTTGTTCAATTGAGGGGCTTTTTTCATAGGCACCCATTTTGAAGGACAGTTCGTGATAGGAGATACCTTCGACTAATGTTCCCCCTTCAAAAGAACTCATATTATCATCACATAAAGATGAATATGTTTCCCAGTCACTTGTCATTATAGCTTGTGATAGAATTCGGTTTTTATTCAATAGCATTTTTTCAACCGAACCAGCACCTAAAACCTTTAATTTTTGGAAGACGTCATCTATGCTTTCATCACCATTTACCCTACGAACTTTGTTCAATTTATTAAAATAATCAATTATTGGCATTGTTGTTTCAGAATAAATCGCAAATCGCTTTTTAGCTGAATCGATATTATCATCTGATCGACCAGAATTAGTTCCCCTATTTAACAACCTTCGTAGCATCTCTTCCTGGCTTGTATCTATAAACCATAACCCTTCTATATCAAATAAATCGGTCATGGATTCTTTCCAATTATGAACATTGTCTGAATTGCGAGGAAATCCATCTATTAAGAAAATATCACTATTTGATGATAACATTGCTTCTTTAAGTAATGTGATAACAATCTTTGAGTCGACTAATTTCCCTTCACGTATTCTTTCATCAATAAGGGCACCAGTAGCAGTTCCCGCAGCACGGCGAAGTAAATCACCAATCGATAAATGTTGCATGCCAAACTCATCAGAAATCTTAGCACATTGCGTGCCTTTTCCAGATGCTGGGCCACCAAGAACGAAAATTACACTTGGTTTTATCCTCTCTTTTTTTGCACTATCTTTATTATCATCGTGAGAAACCAAACTTGCGGGAGTTTCAAGGGGTTCATTATTATCAAGCCGGAATGTCTTAATAGGAATGACAGATGTAGAGGCAGAGGCAGAGGCAGAGGCAGAGGCAGAGGCAGAGAAATCTCCTAATTCTACTTCTGATTCTGTTGTTGCTTTTTCTATCAATTCTTCTTCTTCTTTTTCTGCTGCTCTAGCTCCTACTTGCCGTTGTTTATCTCTATTTACTACTGATCTTGAAGGAACATGTCTGGATCTACGCATAATCCTCTTAGTAGGCTTATGAGGAGGATGTGCGCCTGAAGCAGAAGTAGAAGTCACATCATTGTAGTCTTTATCAGCAGCAGAATTATAGGAACGAGAGGCAAAATTAGAGAATGTAGTTGGATTCACTGCATGAATTGACTGTGCGGGGGAATCTGCATGCTGCTGCTGCTGCTGCTGGTGGTGAATACAACCATCAGTAACACTGCTACTACTCAATGTGTCGATTTTATCGAGGCTCAAACCCATCCCCATCCCAGAAGCAAACATTCCTTTCATTCCATGACTTGAAAGACCCCTATCTTCCGAACTAACACTATAAAATAATATAAAAGCTACCATGAATAGAAGAATCCTCCTTGTTGCTGCAGATCGTGTCATTCTTTGCTAAGCATGAAATAAGGCCCCAAACAGTCTATTCAAAAAAACAAAAAAAACTTCAGACAACCGTGGTTTTCCTGGTTTTTGCGGAATTTTCCTTTACGTAAGGAAAAAAAAATAGTTTTTGTTGGCAATAGTCGAGGTTAAACGAGACTTTGCAAAGAACCTTTTGATAGAAAGATAAAAGATAGTGAATGTC
>JACKZZ010020818.1_pt1 | contig 53465 bp, 26 predicted proteins | sample 8027871 | NCBI WGS metagenome assembly JACKZZ01 (sample SAMN15724774, study PRJNA655200) | protist metagenome | isolation source: fluorescence activated cell sorting (FACS) single amplified genomes of... | place: USA: West Boothbay Harbor, Gulf of Maine | collected 2000-07-19
ACTGCATATGTTGTAAGCACTCTATCTAAGGTGTGGACCTAATTCTAAAAACATCGGTCATTAGCCGCGAAGGCAGCGGGGTTCGTTTTCAATGTTGTTCATTTCATGCTAGATAAGCCTTATACTGGTTGCAGTACAGGGCATTTTTTGGCAGTCATTCTGATGTCATAACAATGAATGTTTGAGACCCCTCGCCGCTCTTCGCCAAAACCCCCGTGACTGACGAGTGATGTCATGCATGCGATCCCATAAAGGAGCATAATCTTTACGCAGTTGCAGTTGCCTCTTCGAGCGCGTCCCCGATGACTTCTGGAGGCTGCGCGCCGGAGAAGGCAATGGGGCGAGACCCGTCATTCCTCTCCAGGATGAAGAACGGCACGCCACTCACACGAAGCTGCGTCTTGACGCTCCGGTCGCCTGCAACAACACTTTTGGACTGAGGGGAGTTGGCTGCCAATGCTGCATCGACTTCTTCAGACCACGGGAGCTCCAGTTGGGTATAAATCTCCTTTAGAATGGAAACCTGATGCACCATTTGCGCCTTCTCGAAATACCTATTAAACAAGACATCCATCAGCTCATTGGCCTTGTCATTTCCATGCTTCTCCTTGGTATACTCCATCAGACTGTGGCAGCGTAGTGTGGGGATTACCTTGCGACTGGAGTCGAATTTGATGCCAACCTTGCTCCCAGCCACGTCCAAAGGATTGTTGGGGCCATTGAACCTCGCAGCAGCTTCGGGTCCATACTTCTTGACAATATGCTCCTTGAGATCCTCGCCTTCCTCAGGCGTACTTCCTGGGTTGAGGAAGAAGGGCAACCATTCCACCGTGAAGGGAATGTTCGTGGTCTTTGAAGCAGCTTGCAAGTTACGAACGCCAACCACACACCAAGGTCAGATTATATCTGAGATAAGCTTAATAGCCACAGGTTTGTTGATGGCCGCCATGTTTTGATCGATGAGAGATCCATGGAGATACGGAGATACTAAATTCGAACAAATGAAATTTCCCAACAAAATCGCGAACCTTGAACCCTGGATAAAAGTTATAGTACTTGTGGTAGTTGTAGAAAAAAGGTTTGCATTTTTATTGTTGCATAGTCTTGTCTCAGCTCGTGAAATACCTTGACCAGCCAATTCTCTACAGAAGGCCACATATCCACCAAACAAAGCAAGACGCGACAAACCTCAACTCGTGCAAGAAATGAATGAACCTCTCGTGGAACAACCTTGTTGCGGGGATGGCTCAGAATGGCGAGAAGAAGGAGAAGCGTCTGCCGAAGCAGTGAGTGCGGCACCTATGTCTACGTTGGAAGGACTTCAAGCACATGATGGAGGAGAAGGAGATCAGAGAGTGAAGGACTTTTACAAAGAGCAATCTGCGAAGCAAAGGAGAATGATGGCGGAAGAAAAGCGTGAAATAAGACATAGGGAGTTTTTGAGAAGACAGGGTGATTTGAAGATCCGCAAGAAGCAACAGGAGATCGAAGATGAGGAGATGCGAGCTGCCAACCCTGTGCCAGAGCGCGTCAAGTTGACCGGATATGAGTGGTTCGAGTCCATTGGATCGCCCAAGTACATTGTAGCTCCCATGGTAGATCAGTCTGAATTAGCTTATCGCATGCTTACCCGCAGACATGGAGCGACGCTGGTGTACACACAAATGTTTAACTCCAACAACTTTTGCCACGATGCCTCTTACCGACGTGCCAATTTCGACACCTGCTATGGAGACCGACCCTTGGTCGTGCAGTTTTGTGGGCATGATCCTGAAAAGCTATTACAATCTGCGCTGCATGTGCAGGATCATTGTGATGCAGTGGACATCAATTTGGGCTGCCCGCAGGCCATCGCCAAGAGAGGCCGCTACGGAGCATTCTTGATGGAAGAATTGGACCTCCTCACTGCAATGGTCAGCACTCTGGCCAAAGGTCTCAAAATTCCTGTAACTTGCAAGACACGGATATACCATGATTTTGAGCGATCTGTAAGATTGTGTGAAACGTTGGTCGCTGCAGGTGCGTCACTGCTCACGATACACGGCAGAACGAGAGAAGAAAAGGGACAGGCTGTACGCCAGTGCAATTGGGAGACGTTAAGGCGCCTTAAAGAGCACTTCAGAGGCCGTGTGCCTATTATTGCTAATGGGGGTATTCATGATATGGACGACGTGGAGCAGTGCCTGGCCACCACTGGGTGTGACGGCGTCATGACCAGCGAAGGCATTCTTGAAAACCCTGCAATATTTGCGAGAAACATCAAATATGAAGATGTCAGCGCCAATGCAGAATCAAATTTTGGGGCAACTTTTGAAGAAAAAGAAGTTATGGAAGAAACCGTTAAAGCAGAAGCAGAAGCAGAAGCAGAAGTACCGCCTGTGAATAAAGTTCCGGTCAAATACATGACGCAGCTGGACATCGCGGAGGAGTATCTGGACCTGTGCAGCATATACCCAACATGGCATTTCAGGACAATGCGCTCTCATATGCAAAAATTCTTGCATAGATACCTGCAGAAACATACCAATATTCGAGATATGGTAAGCATCAGCATCTCTGTTGATGAGTTTCGTTTATGTTTAGTGAAGATCAGGGAGGCCCTTCATGAGGAGTCTCTCGTGCTCTCTGTGGCTAATGCCGAGGATGCGGATGTAAAAGCCTTGAAACTGTCTGCTGTAGAGCAGACTTATGCAAATAACAGCTGGTATATGCGCCATCGCACAGGGGAAGTGCATCCTCATGCCACCGCAGATGAAGTTCGCGCGAAGCTCAATCAACGACACAACATCCTGGACACAGAAGACGAGGACTACGGCTTCTCCATATTCGATCAGTAGATTGTTGTGCATCAGATTGGGGCAAGTTGCATGTTTGATTTATAAATAAGAAGATTCAGATTTTGATACACAATTTTTACTTATTTGGAACAACACAACAAATCCTACAGAACTTACATTCTTGGTGAGCTCTCTCTATGGAAGCATCTTGGATATTTTCTTCCTCTTTCTTTCTTTATGCTCCTCGTTATCTGGACTGAACCCTGGCTGTTGCGTATTACTCGTGCCGCCAGTGCGAAACCGCCCTTCTCGCGTCTTGCCTCTTTGTCCCCACCTGGTCAACTTAGCTTTGCGCATCTCATCAGTCATGAGGACATTCATGCCCATGCCAGCGGCAACGCCATAGTTGATAATACAAGTCATTTCATCTAAAGATTTGTAAGGATTTCCTGGTACCCACGCTTTTGTCAACGATTTGAGCTGCCGAGGCGGAGCACGTGTGGCTGCATCTGCCAGGCGCTTGATTTCATTCGGATTCTCAAATGAGAGCATGCTATTGTCTTCTTTTCCAAATTCGTTTTTCATGCTGCTACCCATGCGCGGCATGTCTTTAGTACTAGTGTGTCTAGACAAGCTCGGACTCCCTGGCAACGAGTCTGAGGGGACCTGTCTCGCATCGGATGGGGGTACGTCAGTGGGGTTTGGCTTGAAGCCCATTTCCACATCCATGTCAGAGAACTGATTCACTTGAATGCCAACTCCGCCTACAGGGTCTAAGTACGATGTCATGTAGTTGAGATCGCCAATGCTCTGTGACGTGCTGGGCTTTGGGCTGCGAGATAGAGATAGAGACTCTTGTGATTGAGATTGAAGCATCTTCTGATGCTCTCTTAAGCGCTTTTCTTTGGCCCAACGAATCTGAGTGGCAATTTTGTCGATGGATATTTGCCCATGACCCAGCTGATCCAAATGCTCTTTACTAATAACAATCTCCGGTTGCATGCGCGGAATAGTGCCTAGCGCCATTTTCTCATGATCAATAGCTTCAATTAACTTGAACATGTTATTGACACTGTCCCCCGTCATGGGCCCCTCGGGCGGCGGCTCATCAGGCATCCTCGCCTCATTAGCAACATAAGGGATTCCTTGTTGGTCCAAGTCAATTTTCTTGCTCATATTTTGGACGAAATTCATGTTATCAATGGTGGACATACTGCGATGCAATTCCACTTCCGCAGCTGAAGATGGCATGATAGCAGCAGAAGCCTGTTCTCCAGGCAATTTTTCGGGGCTATTTAGACGAGTTAGCTTCACATCAGGAAGCTCGCCATCTTTAGTACCACCATAAAATGCATCTCTACCTTCTACCACTGACACGACAAACCCGCCAGCCATCTTTCTCTTGACAGGTGTATTTGCGTTCCAACCTTTGATGCCGCTGGCGCTAGGATTATTCCCTCTGCTGCCGGGGTTGGAATGCCATGCATTCACATTGATAATTCCGCCGGTAGTCTGGTCGATTTCCAGCTTATCCAGTGGATTAACTGGCTCAAAGTCATCCGAATTCCACTTCGCCGAATGCAGCTGTACCGCAGGGTCGTTACTCATCACGGGGGCCAGGATCTCCGCCTTGTCTGGCAAGACAATCCGTGTCCGCATGTTGTTCGGGGAGCCGGGAGTCGACCCACGCACAGCATGTAAAGAGCCAAGGCGCTGGACAGATAAGTCATTGTTATGTGGCAGCAATTTATCTGCGAGATCAACTCCTTTGGGGGCAAATACATTGGAGCTGGCATAGTACTTTCCACCCGCGGAGTTGGGTTTCACGAGCCTGTTTTGGTTATCCATGATGAACGATAAACCTCCAATTGATGAGTTATCGGTAGTCTCTTGTATCGAGTCATTGATTGAACCAGTTGTCTTGATAGGCGGATCCACTGGTCGAGAGAATAGCACCTTGTCGCCATTTTCGTCCTGCTTCGCATCAGGCCCGTCTAAGCCGTCGGATGGCAACCCAGTGAGATATACATTTTCCCCTTCGAATCCATCCCCCACTGGTGATGCGCGTTGCGACTGTTGAAGGCTTTTCGGAGAAGGGAAGTCCACGGGGCCATTGCCGTTTCCATGAACCCTGTCCATGCTGAGATACTCTCGCTCGTCCGCACCTTGCATGTTGAGCTCCTCGTCTTCAGGGTCGACCTCCAGTTCACCCAAGGTCTGGCCTACTAGACCCACAATGGCCTTCATGCTCATGGAATATCCTTTGTACTGTTGTAAAATGTCCCAAGCAATCTTTTCGTTGACGTATCGCATGATGGTGCCAATCAGCGGGTCTTTGGTTTGCACCAAGTGCTCACGCAGCTTGTTCCGGAACTCGTCTATGTACTTCTTGCGCTCTTGCTGCGTGACAATCTTTTCTGATTGCTGTTTTTTATTTAGTTTGGCAAGATCAATCATATTTTGATTCTCTTTCCTGCCGCGCGCAATGTGCAGCTTTCTGCTATGTTCCCACATCTTTTTCTTGTCCGCGACAAACTTGGAGGCTAATATGCGGTCTAGCTCCTGCTTCGTATTGCTCACGGTATTGTGCTTTACTTCCTCTTCCACATATTTCCCTGCAAATGTGTACATGTGACCTTCTTTTCCAGCTCCAGGAGTCTTGACGCGTGCCACATTCTTCTCCATCTCATAAAGCATGACCATGCGAGGCTCCACCAAGACGATCGGCGCCTGCGTACCAGTGGCGGACAAAAAAGCTTCTGGCTTCATACGTGCACGATGCAACCGACCAGTACCACGAATAAGGTCTTTTTCAAACTGGTGCTTTACTAGATGACCCTGTTCGTACTCCGGGCCCCCTGGGCTGCCGAGAGTGCTGCTGCCACCTCCTGTGCTGTTCCCGCCAGCTGTTCCCTGGTATTCTCCAGCAAGGATACTATGTGCAATCTTTTCGCGTTGTGCCAAGTTGGTACGACCATCTTTGAAGATTGCTTCTATTTCTTCTTTCTCCTTGCCCATCTTTTCCTGTATGTTTTCTGCGCTCTGGTTGTGTGTGTGGAAGGCGGACTTGACCACAGATTTCTCCGTTGGGATTCCTCCACATGATTTAGATTGTTTCTTGCTCGTCCATTTGCGTAGATCTATGGGTAGTGCGCCATCTAGCTTATAGGCAGTGGCCAAAGCCACCTCTTTATCGACTGGTTTGACCCTACCCATCGAGACAGCGGCTCCCTGCATCATAGGCATCTTCAACAACTCAGTTTTGAATATCAAGTTAAGATATTAAGAGCGGAAGCAAGTTTTGGTTATGATGAGGTGGTTTATCTAGCTCCAGATACTATGGTAGTCGAGTTCTCGGCCTTGATCCTGTGCAGTTTTGTGGGAACCCCCGGAGCCCCACAATCGTGTGAATTTTCGGAGGCATTGACGGAGTCGGTCACTTGCCCTGTTTTGACGAGTTTTGCAGTGTCTTCCAGATAAATTCACTATAAACGGTAAAAAGGTAAACCGTGTTTCAAATAAACTGAAACTTTCAAGTGTGTTTGATTCATTTGAGTACTTATTTGACGTTCAACAACAGCACAAACTGCGCAACACACAGTAATGTCTGGCCCACCACCACCACCGCGCAGACGCAATTTGAATTATGAAGTGGCTGCTACTGGTGCAGGCTCTGCAATGAATGCAGTCAAGCTGAAGCAACAGCAATCGCAAACTCAAAATAATACCAATCGTGCACCAGCAAACAAGGCGCGGCCGATCTCTATGGCACCACCTCGTTACCAGCAAATAGTTACCTCAGAAAGCGGTCAAGTGGGATTCAATAGAAATAGTGATTATAGTAACAACAACTACAACAACAATGACAATAATAACAAGAACGCCAGTACAAAGAACGGATACCGAGATGGGCCTTACCCTCTGGAGACGCACGGAGAAGGGGACGACCAAGTGGATGAGTTAGTCTTGAAATCTCAATCCAAGTACTTATATAGCAATGAGCCAGACTCGGTAGACTACGAGCTGCTGCTAGACGAGCGCCCGGAGACATCTGTGGGGAAGGGTGTGGACATCCGAGGCGAGCTCGAGTTCGACCGACTGCTGCGTATTGATGGCACATTCGAAGGCGCGTTGAAATCCCCAGGCAGTATTGTTGTAGGTCGAGAAGGGTGTTTAATAGGTAATGTCAATGGCATGGATACCCTGATCATTGACGGCGGCAGAGTTGTTGGCGACGTGACGGTAGAACGACTTGTCATTCGAGGCACTGGCTGCCTTACCGGAAAGCTGGTTGCCAAGTCGATCAAAATAGGTCCACATTGCACTATCATCGGCAGTGCTAACGTGCATGCCTTAGCCCCTGAAATCATTGATATTGACGGCGATATTGTCGTGAACGATCCTGACGGTGGCCGCGACCCCTACGCCATTGACGACGACGACGAGTTATACTTTGACGAGGAGGACCTCGAGTTTGAAGGTGAAGATCCTGATGCGGAGTGGAATGAGGAAGGCCCTGTTGGAGAAACAAATGAAGAGAAAGAATCTCGCAGAAGCGAACATCATAAAAAACACAAACGCAGGAAGCACCGGAAGAAACATCGCCACCACAGAAACACGGAAGACGGGGACTCGGACGACGAGGACGACAAAGAAGGAGGAGAAGAACAGACGGAAGCAGAAGTAGAAGCTGCAACTGCGGCAGAAGAAGGAGGCGATGGAGAAGCAGCAGATGTTGATGTTGATGTTGATGCACCGGCCGACTCGGATGTGCCTGGTGACGGTGATGGTGACGCTCCTGCCGGTGCTGATGCCTCATCTGATGCAGATGCACCGGCAGACATGGATGCGCCTGCTGATGCCTTCGCTGATGCTGGTGCACCGGCAGATGCGCCAGCAGATGCAGAACCTGCGGTAGAGCCAGCAGCAGAGCCAGCAGCAGAGCCAGCAGAAGCGCCAGCAGCAGAGCCAGCAGAAGCGCCAGCAGTAGAGCCTGCAGCAGAGCCAGCAGAAGCGCCAGCAGTAGAGCCTGCAGCAGAGCCAGCAGAAGCGCCAGCCGAAGCGCCTGCAGGGACCGAAGCAGCAGCAGCTGGTGAGTAGGACTGAATGCTAAATGTCTTTCGCATATTGGATGTAACCAGATTTGTAATATACCATGAAGTAACGATAAACGAGAGTTGAGTTCTTAAAGGCGGACTGGGTTATATTAGGGTAAGGACCTAATCCTAACCGAAGGAGAATTCTTGGGTTCTTCAAGGAGGACGAAGTTGAGTAATTACTTTCTGATTAATTTATCGGAAAAGCATCATTTATATGTATCGTATGTATAATATTTCTGAAGGCATTCGTTTCATCCTCCGTTCTGATTAGTAAACGCGATGTGTGATGTGTAAATTGATCTGATGAAAGCTCAGAAATGCACATCATTTCGCTGTGAGCGGACGGAAACCTCCCCAATCAGGAGGCGATTTCCAGTTGCGCTCCTCCATGTATTCCAACAGGGTGAGACAAGGACCATCACCAGTAGATCCAGGAATAATAGCAGTCATGATTTTGTTGGCCTTTTCCAACAACTTCCTTGCCTGTCCCCAATCGCCATCTAAATATACCTTAATTCCTTCATTAAAGGAATTGTCGAACTCATCGTTGTTGGCAATATGGGATCGCAGCATGAGCAAATCGTCATCCATCTCGAAAATATCCACCGTATCGTTAGCGTTATTGCAAAAGAATCCTTCTGTAACTTCTTCCTCTTCATGAATTTTCAATGAAGCACTGCTGCCGGCCTTCTTCATGGCGCTGGTTTCGGCTTGAGGCGCACTGTTCGCAGACAAGAATCCTTCTGCAAAGTCGATATCCAGTGGTGCTTGTGCTTGATAATTGCTCTTCGCAGCAGAGTTCTTAGAAACCAAATGAGCTATGGTAGCAGCAACAGCATGTGCTGTACTAGCAGCTTCCACTTCTTGCTTCTGTTCCTTGGGCTTCGCGGAAGGTTTTTTGATGCTCTGCTTGACTTCGGGCTTCGCCTTAAACACCTGGGCCTCCAGGCAATCGTAAGTGAACACCCCAACAGGCACCTCAGAACCTTTCACCGTCACCACATCAATTCTTCTGCATTTATCTTTCACTTCTGGTGATAATAATTCCTCCACGAAATGGGAGAATAATAATGGAACGCCATATTGTCTCGACGAAGTTTCCAGACGAGCAGCCATGTTGACGTGGGGACTTAGGTAAGTTGCATCCACCTTGTACTTACTTCCCACCGCACCCTCAATGGCCCAGCCGGCATGCAAACCGAATCCCATGCTAACCTTGAAAGGCTCTGTTCCATTACGCGTCAAACGAGGCTCGTTTCTGTACTTCAAAATAGCCTTGTTGCGGTTGATCTCTGCAATAATTTTCAGGTAGCCGATAAGCGCTTGATCAGCTAAGATATTAATACCAGGCACGCGCTTGAGGTCAATAACCTTGTTCTCGATTTTTGTCTTGCTGTCTCTTTTGCTCTTATCAGATTTTCCAGATTCTGATACGTCACCAAAAGATCGAACCTTCTTGCTGAACTTGGAAGAATTGAGCACTTCATGAAGCTTTTCCTCGTCATCAATTCGCCAAAGAATAACGAAAGCGTTACCAAGATTTTTATTACACTGTCCACCCCAATGAACGACACTCTCGTGTACAACTTCAGCAATTGTATTCACGAAAGTAAGCACGTCATCAGTTAACTTCACTAGAACTTCCTCGAAATGATGAATGTCGCAGAACCCGACGATCACGTAGACGCGCACTCCAGGCAGCAGGGGATTGATCTTACTTCCGCTATCCAGCGATAAATTGGCAGAAATGATACCTGCACCAGCTTCACCAAATCCTATCCGCAGAAGACCGGTGATCTTCTCTACAGTGCTCTCCAGCAGACGGGTTTCATACTGCCCGGGTCCGCACGGCTCGCTGTGATCGAAGTACAGAGGGCTCAGCGGGTCTTTGACAACCGCGTCAAGCATATTCATCATGTGCTCAATTGGCGTAAGCACTGTCACTTGGGCATCGTTGTTGAACAGCGTACTGCCGAGAACAAGCATGAATCCAATGAAAACGGTAATTCCAATCCCTAGTTGCGCAGCGGTCTGCAAGAGCTCAGTATTGTCGAACTCAGCTACAATCCAGTGATCGCTAACAGCAGAACCATATTCTATGGCAATGACCGCGCTGGTGCGGAGACCTTCGCGTATACTCGCTTCATTGACGATTGGGTTGGTCAACCCAACAGGGCATGGTATTACATTCAAGTATATCAACCGAGCGTTTTCTTCTTGCGTTAGATTCATCGTCGTCAACACCTGCGCCACGAGATCCAATTGCATGCCATTACTGACAAGTGAGGAAGGTTTAATGGCCTCATATAGTGCATCAATTGCTGCATAGGCAGAATAATTAGACTCGCTAAATGTGCAAAGTGGTAGAATAATGACCATTGTCAGCACTAGCATGATCACGCGTTGGGTAATCGAAGAATTCAACAGCGAACCGAGCTTGGATTGACGATCTTGATACAATGCTTGCTGTCGCATAATATCCTCATATGCCATTTCACCTGTGCGCACTAGCTCCATCATCTCTTTTTCTTGTTCCATTCTGCGCTTCTTGTCTAAATAAATTTTATACAACCGAACCAAACGCACTAATCGGACCAAACGGACAATTCTCCCCGCGCGGGTTATGTTGTTATTGCCTGATACTGCGTTACTGATATCTCCCATTCCGAGACCATTCGAAATCCAGCTGATGTCGGGAAACATGGAAATAATACTCAAGATATCTAGCCACCAGTAAAAGGACAGCAAATACCCTTTGGATTGCAGGGGCCACCACTTGTCAACCGTGGATTTAGACCACGAGGTGGCCAGAAACTCGGCTACGAAGAAGAAAAGGCACACTGTGTTCAAGACTTCAAAAGTACTGTTAGCCGTGGATTTCTCAGAGGCAAGCAACTTGATGTTGTCGCCGAAAAGGACGAATAAGGTCATGCCCATCATTAAATCATCAAAAGATAGAGACATTTTGCACTGATCGAGAAACCAAACCATGCCTTCCTTGGCTTGCCAGTAAGTGTCGTCCCAATCAATAGACTTCCACCACGAGACGGTAGATTCCCAACAATCTATGTCCTTGCCAGAGTTTGATCTCGCGTGAGGGTCAGTATCACTCATATCGTCATCAGTGTCAAGCATGTCACTCATATGCTTCATGCCAAACGAAACCCACTCATCTTCATCGATATTTCCGTCCCCATCTTCATCCAGCTCATGCATGATCTTCTTCATGTGCCGAGCCTCAGGCTTTACTCCCATTAACGCGTGCACTAGCTCTTCTACATTTGCGTATTCCAATTTACCATCTGTGGTGGTGTCGAGGGCGTGCCGGTATAAATCAACAAGGCGCTTTTTAAGAACCACCTGGGACTTTCTTCGCTTGAAGTTCTTTAGGGTAGCGCCGCCATTGTCATCGCTGCTGGTGCGTGATGCTCGTTCCATCTTGTCATCATCTTTACCTGACGGCTTAACTCCCTCTTCCTTTTCTGCCTTCTTGAGCAACGCTTGCAGCTCTTTTACGCTCAATTTGGTTGCCATCTGGTTAGTGCAAAGTGGGGTTCAGTGCAGCCTTGAACCTACTATTTTGCATTCAGGCTAGCTTTTGCAATTAGCGCCTTTATTGACGTCTGGTCCACTTAAGCTCTCTGAGTTTCAGGGTCGACCCTCCAGAGGCTCCCACTTTCCCACATTTCTTTAAAGAATGGATTTGATGCAGATATGAGGTACATGAGGTATTTAAGAGCCCTCATACTGATTTTTTGTGCATACGTCGCTGTTGTGGATGGAATTTTGGATGAAAAAAGCTCTCGAGAAAACTGCTATGCTGCAGGTCAGCTTCGAGGGCAGAAGGGTTTGCTTGCAGTACATTTCCCTGTCTTCTATTATGATTTAGATGGTAAACAGCAGAATAAATCATTCTGTGTCTTCTACTCAGAGCTATTGACTTGGAGACAATTAGCCTTTGATTTTGTACATCAATTTCGGACGTTAGGTGACGATGTCTATGCCACGTCTCTGGAAAAGGTGAATACCCATACAGAGGCAAAACTTATACGCATGGGATTTCCTAAAGAGATTGTAGATGGAAACAACAATTCGAAATTACCCGAGGAAATGATGCATAATCCGTGGACTGCCGAATACGCTTCCGTGACCATCCTCGAGACGGCCTATGCAGCGCCTTTCTGCCGCGAAGACAAACGCGACTGGGAGGCTATGTTTAGCCATATCGAGACTTCAAATAACACACAGCGTGAGCTAGAGCAGACAGAAGCCGCCGGGGAAGATCAGGACGAAAATGGAGACTACTCAGTGAACTCTCTCCTGCACATGTACCCTCCTGTCCTCGCCAGCGCGGAGCCCGCGGGCCAGATATTCATCAACAATAAGAAGATCTCTACATTATGGCGAAAACGAACAAATGTTGTTTCTATGGTGGGGGATTTGATGGAGCGAAGGAGGCGCATGAACGAGTTGGAAATCGCTGAAAAATCCAAGTACAACACCTCCGCCATGACGGAGGGGTTGGGTGGGGCTGGCACGCACGGTGACGTCAACAGCTCCAAGACACGTGAGAAGTCGTTATTTATCGTCTATCAAACCCCGGATGTGAACACCGGTGGCACGACGGCATTGAGGGTGTTGTATGAACATCTCGTGCTTACTGGGACCAATGCCCTTCTTTGTCACGAAGTCAATAAATATCAAACACAGAACTACAACTCCAGTGTTTGTTGGGACCCGCCGCCGCATGCTATTGTCATCACAGGTGAATGGTGTCATGAAGTGATGGAATATTACGGCATTCAACGCCATCCTGGCAGAGGAATACAGTACCATTTGGGGTTCCATCAGGCGGGAGACGCGTGTAGTGGCCACATTGCACTGGCCGGCAGCCACTATTTGTCCAACAACCTGTTGAGCAGAGTCTTGAGTGGCTATTACCTCGGTGCGCCTATGGCAACAGACATGCAGCAAAGATTCGAAAGTATTTTAAATTCTGCACAAAAACCACCACAAGGTGGCGTCGCGAAAGAAAACTTGGTACTTATTGACACGGACTTTGCGGACGATTACCCTCCAATCGGTGAGCAGATCCACTTCAATGTACCGGAACGTGCGCGTTATGTCATGATGAAGGACTTCGACTATGAGGAAGTGCTTTTTCTATTGCAACGAGCGAAGGTGACGCTGGATCTGGCAATGCCTGGGGCCGAGCGCTTATCAGGTGAGGGTGTGTTGCTGGGAGCAGTGCCCATTGTAGCCTCGCGGTGGAACGGAGGTAGCGACATCGATTTCCCTGGTGTGCTGCGCGTAGAAGCATTAAATGGCACAGCCATCACAGAAATGATTGCATATGCACTAGATAACTACGATGAAATCCTGCATGAGGAGAGACATGCTCAGTTTTATGCCTACATCATGTCTTTGGGGGAGCGACTGGAAAATACGATCGACGTGCTGGCGACTTCATCGACGCTGAAGTTCGTCATGAAAGCCAATGATCTGCAGGAGGAAACCATGGCATGTTTATTGGCTACAACTATCCTATACTTATTCCCATTGGCCTCTATTGATATATATGTTGCTGACGTACGGTGGTTCAACATCCACCACTACACGTTTTTGACAGTCATGCACGGGGGCGGTGCCATGCGCGACACTAATCAAGAGAACAGTATCAACAATTCAAACGGAATCTCATTAGTGAAAATCTTTTCTCATCAGGATTTTGATGTCAAATCCGCTGGGGCGCCGCCAGAAAGTGAGCAAGCTACTCTGTTTTCGTCGGAATTTGGCGCTGAAACAGCTGTGATTCTACTGTCTTGTAACACAGAAACATCGAGAATGTTCTCTAATGCGCAAGTTTTTGCACAAGCTGCAGAAGAGCAGTTGGCGCCAGTATCTTCTGTAGCAAAGAAAGCTCGTGTTTTGCACTTATACTCGCATCATGAGCACGAGAAATCGCATTCGTCAACTCAGTTTCCACAAGCAGAAGAAGAAACGGCGAAAAACAGTGCAGTGAATAATAAAATACGACATCTGTCCCAGTTCGCTGTTGTGTTTCCAGTACTCACGGGGGCAGAAGACGATTCTCTCATAACCCGCTTCCTGAAAACAGCCTCTGATTTCTTCGCAGACGAAGGAAATGCCCATGAATCGCAAGCACACGTCGAAGAAATCGCTCAAAAGTACAAGGGAAACAAGTCAGATGACCATGTGTTGGTAGTACAAGATGCTTCTTTGAGAAATATTGAAGAATTGAAGTTATGCCAAAGTAAGACTGTTTTCTTGCATGCCAATGCGGGCATGAACACGAGTTGCGAGTCGATGCCCTCCATAGACGTACTGGACGGGATCCGGGAGTCGGCTGCCTGGGGGTTGCTGAACACGTATTATTGTAACATTCTATAAAAAGTGAAAACAAGTTGTATTACACGCATGTCCTTATTTACAGTTTCCTACAAAAAAGGCGTCCCTCTTTTTAAGCTTCTTCTTCTCCTTCTTCTTCCTCCTCTCCAAATGGATTAGCTATCTCCTCTAAGCCGTTCGATGGGCTGATAAGACATACCTGAGTACCCCTGCACACTACTAAACCGAGCACTCTGGTTTCATCTGTGACTACGCTTGGGTCCTCAGGATCTGTGAGATATGAAGATATGATGATAAGTGGGAGGCAATCAAGTTAGTAAAAGTCTCACATCATAACCCAGGCTTCTTCGACAAGTAAATAAATGTATGCCTCTATCCATAGATTGCATATGCATGCCTTCACGTACCTCTGATGAATTCTGTGCACTCATCCAGAACTAAATTATCAAGTTTGTCGAAGCCCTTTAGCACTCCATCTACCTCACGTCCGCCTGTGAACTTTACCCGAACACGCTGCTCGGCATACTTCCCCAGATCAAAGCCTGCATCTCGCTCGCTTTTAAATGCTGACATGCTTTGGTGATAGATATCTGAGGACAAAATGCATTTTCAGGAAAATGCTCGGAACTTGTGGATGTCCACGACGATTCCGGAGGAGGATCGCAGCTCTACGCACCCATTTTTATACTGCGGAGTTTCAGTGCTCAGCATCTACCTAAGTGAAGTAATATATATCTAATTTCACTTCGCTACTGTCAAAGCAGATATATATATATATATATTTTCAAGGTGTCCTTGGACTCTACTGGGTTCACTTGACTATGCCCCCCACAGTCAGCGGTATGCAGCAGTTCCGTGCTCACTTCAGCAAGAACCACCTGGAGAAGCGGAGGAACATCCGGGTGACCTTCTGTGAGTTTTCCAGTCATTTAATAGTGGTGATGCTGCTGGTGCTCGGATACAATTTGTCCACAGTACTAAATGTGCCTCAGCAGGACTATACCACTGTGCAGGTAGATATTCCACCCAAGTTCTTCAATGGAGACCCCCCTTCACTAAAGGCTGACGCCCTTGGCAGCTATTTGGATGGCCTGTTGACGCAGCCATTTCCACTGCAAAGTCTGGAAAGCTACGTGGCTCTTGGGAATACCGTGAGGAGCGGCCTCGGCGGCCAAACAGACACCGTAAATCTACTCAGACAAACAAACCTAGGAAGACGCTTAAATAACATTCTTACTCGCAGAGTCATTATGCTTGCGCCGGCAGGAGACATGGTCAACTCCTTGTACACGTTCATGAATAGCACCGTCCCCGCCTTGTTCGTGGAGGACGGAAAGCGCCCGAGGGTAGTCATATACGACACAGAAGACGAAGCTGTCCAGTACGTGCAAGAAAATCCAAATGATGCTCAGCCTTTTGCCTTGATCGTGATACATCACGCCAATCCAGGCAAGGTGAACTATGAAATTCGCACCCCGTACTACATGGTGCCTAACACCAACAGGGTATTGAACAGAAACTCCATCGGCTTGAGTAGCAGATATAGAGAGTATATTTACAGCGGGTTTTTGTCAATACAAGACTGTGTTGACAAATGGGCCTTTGAATACACTGGGGCAACTCCTCTACAGAACGCAACGTTCCTCAATGCTACAAACCCGTTCAATGGGCAAGCAGTAAATATTACTTTACCAACTGGGACAGTTTTCGCAGCCAATGGCACGTATAACCCCAATGACATTTATGACCCAAAAAACTTCCAATCGTTTGGATTCCCTTTGTTACCAAGACAAGAAAACCCGCTGTGCACAAAGCCGGTGCCGTATGTGATGCCTTTCCCAATTAAGCAGTATGACAACAATCCCTTCTTCGCCCGTGTGGGGTATATGTTAGGAATGGGGCTGGTCATGGCAACCATGTACCCTATCTCCCGTCTGGTCAAAAACATGGTTGAAGAAAAGGAGTCTAGAATGCGAGAAGTGATGAAAATAATGGGATTGGCAGACTGGGCGCTGCACATGTCTTGGGTCTGCAGCGGGTGTTTGCTGTTTTTCTGGATCGCACTGTCTACCTGGTATGTAACTACCAGGAGCTTTATCCCGAAGTCTGATAAAACCATCATTTTCTTGTACTTTTTTTTGTTTTGCATGTCTGAGGCCATGTTTGGTATGCTTTTATCGGTGTTTTTCAGTAATAGCAAGATTGCGAGTATATGCGCCCCTGTAGCGCTCTTTGTGTGCATTTTACCACGTTATATATTTTTCCAATCAAATGATGAGGAACTCCAAACTGAGAAATATTGGGCGTCCTTGTTCTCTCCGACAGCATTTGTCTTCGGTGCTGATGCCATCGCAGACTACGAATACGGTGGGGTGGGTTTGCAGTGGGATAACATCGACGATGGTGCTTTTTCGTTCTTGGGGTGCTTGCAGATGATGTTTGTTGACATCATCTTGTATGGTGTTCTCGCTATTTACTTCGATAAGGTATTGCCTGGTGAGCATGGTATTGCATTGGGCCCTTTCTTCTTTCTCAAGCGCAAGTACTGGTGGCCTGCACTCGAGCCTGCCGACGGGGATATATACCAGGAAGGGAGCATTTTGGATCAAATGAAGGAATTCGAACCTGTGACAAAGGAGCAGGCATTAAAAAACGATGTTGAACGAATTCCTAATTCTGAGAAGAGCAGAGCACAAGTATGCTTGCATGGGTTGCGAAAACGCTATCCAGATGGTAAATTAGCGGTGAAAAAACTGTCCCTCACCATGCTGGAAGGAGAAATTACGTGTCTGCTCGGAGCCAACGGAGCAGGAAAAACCACAACTATTGCTGTTTTAACAGGTTTAGTTTCTGCTACTGCAGGAGATGTTCAGATTTATGGACATTCGCTTGCAACAGACTTGCAAAGCATTCGCTTGAAGACGGGCATTTGCCCGCAGCACAACGTCCTCTTTGCCGCGCTGACCGTCGCGGAACATCTGTATTTCTTCGGCAGGATCAAAGGCTTGCAAGGAGAAGAGCTAGATCAAGCTGTCACTGAAGTCATACAAGATGTAGGCCTGACAGAAAAACGACATGCTTTGTCTGACAGCCTTTCTGGAGGCATGAAGCGCAAGTTGTCTCTGTGCATCGCTCTCATGGGCGATCCGAAGTTCGTCTTATTGGATGAACCGACCTCGGGTATGGATCCGTATAGCCGGCGAAGTACATGGGAACTACTGATGAGATATAGAAAAGATCGAGTTATTTTACTCACTACTCATTTCATGGAGGAAGCAGACACGCTGGGAGATCGAATTGCCATCATGTCCGAAGGAAAGCTAAGATGCGCTGGCAGCAGTCTGTTCCTAAAAACCAGGTATGGGGCCGGATACATTTTGTCTATGGCTAGAACCAAGGAATCTGCAAACACAGCAAATGCCAACTTGAAGCAATCTCAGAATCTCATCGAAGCTTCTGCTCCCGATTTTTCACAGGCGCCAAAGAAAATGGAGTCCCCTTTCACGCACTCCGCAGGGGCAGACGAGGAAAGCAAAACTCCCCCTGATGCTGCGCGCAGCGTGGTGGCGGGACAAAAACAGCCAATCAGAGGTGGGAGTAATGACCCACAAGTGCTACGGGTCGAAAAGGTTGTGTGCTCTATTATTCCTGATGCATATGCATCTAGCGTTGTAGCCGGTGAAATTCTTTTCCAGCTGCCATTGACTGCAACACCGCTATTCGGTCAACTTTTCACAAAATTGAAACAAACATCCAAAGAGTTGGGAGTTGGAAGTTATGGAATTTCCATCACCACTTTGGAGCAAGTATTTATCAGACTAGCGCTGGAGTCCAAAGCAAAGAGCGTCGCACAAGAGCTGCGGAGAAAGAAGCGCACAGCGGATGGAATTGGCGACGTGTTAGCGAATGTTTCGGGGAATATAAACGATGTTGTTGCCCTCAATGCAGCAATCATGAATGAATTCGACTCGACTGCTGAAGATTCTGATGATGACGAAGAAGAAGATGACGAGTCGTGGAAGCTAGGTGGATGTTTGGGGAAATTGAATCATTTGATTATGACCGCAATGCACCGAGCTGTTGTAGGAGATGTTGTGCGAGAGGAAGAAGATGAAGGATATGAGCTAGTAGATTCTGGCGCTTATCTCGCGAATGCGAAAGAATTAACAAAGCCAATCCCGCGCAGCCCATTGAGAAGCGTTAAGAGCATTTCTGATTCCTCTATACCGCTGAAAGCTGAGTCGGAAATACAAATAGAAATGTCGCCTAGAGTGAATGGCGTGGTCCCGCCTGAACCAGGCAGTCCATACAAAGGGGCCTATATGACTGTGCTGCGCAGTGCCGATGACGCGATAGAAAGCATTGAGCAAGCAAAAATCGATGTCTCCAAAGTCATGGCCGAAAGCCGCTTGAGCTCATCTGCTCCGCCAAGCAAGCTGTTCACGCCGCAGCCATCTAAAACTCTGAAGGACGCTTTGCATATAGATTTGAATAAAGATGTTGAGAACGAAGAGCAGGACCCAGACTTAGAGGCATCTACACTTGTGCCGCAGAAGCCCATGTCGTCTGAAGAAGTGCTTGAGGACGCGATTTCACAAGACAGCAAAGGTAAATGGAATATTTACAACTATATTTGTGGGTTGGACCCAAATTGGGAACAAAAATCAGACGACATGGGCATCTCGCACGGCTCTCTGCTTGTGCAGTTCATCGAACTCCTCAGAAAGCGGTGGATTGTAGCCAAAAGAGACCTGAAAGGATTCTTCTTCCAAGTGTTGTTCCCAACGATACAGATCTTCCTGGTGCTCACCATTCTGACAATTAGTTGGAGTCCTGCAGGAAAAACTTTGAAATTTCAGAGTGAGACCTTGGAAAAAGGTCTGAGGGGAGTCCAGCCTGCTATCACTATTGCAGGCGCGGGAGCAAATGAGTGTTGGATGCATTCTCCAGTAACCACCATGAATGCGACTGCATATGCGCCTATCACTGCCCCAAATGTCACTACCTCGAGTAAGCTCTCAGAGTACCTGCTCGATCTGACTACACTGCCGAAGGAGTCTCTACCCTTTCCGCAGAGGTGGGCGGGGATCGTCATGAATGATTCGGTCAACATGAATCTCACTGTTGCGTGGCCTTGGGTGAGACGTAACCTTGACTTCATCCTAGAAAATCGAGAGGCTATTGAAGCTATAGGTACAGCTTTCGGGCTTGATGTGAACGGTGCTACAGGTGACTTGATAGGTGGATCTAATAATATTAACTTTGTGCTTCCAAATACGACTGCTGTGAACTTCACTGCTTTAAACAGTCAAGCCAACCCCCAAAATAGCAACTTGACACAGGCACAATATTATGTCTTCTTGAACATTACCAATGCATTGGCAGCTGGCAACGGTTCTGATCCAGCAACCGGGAATGGTGCTTTTAATGGCCAAACGGAAGGAACAATCAAAGCTGATCAGATTGCATTCAACTTTACCAGTAGTGAAGTGCTATTTACAAACGCAACTCTGCTGCTTGGTCCTCCGCTGAATTCAACGACCAGTCTTGGAAATGTGTCAATACCGCTTGAAACCGTGTTGTTGCAAGTGCTGCCAACAGTTAAGGTTGATTATCCAATTGCTATTCCGTCTGCTTTTAGTATTTTGCACAACACCACAAGTCCGCACTCTATGGCTATTTATAACGGCGCGCTCGTGTCTTCAGCCTTCGCCCAATGCTCACCCGTGAATGCGTTCGATACGGGTGGACACACAAGAACTAGACCGGTTTATTTGGTGAAGAACCATCCACTGCCCGTGAGCATCAAGCAAGCACTCGAGACAAAGATTGTTTTGTCTGTGTTAGCTTCTTTATTCGTTTTGGTTCCATTGTGTTACATTCCCGCTTCTTTTATTCCGTTTCTCGTCAAAGAAAGAGTATCTAAGAGCAAACACTTGCAAAATGTTAGTGGGGTATCGCTGTATACGTACTGGATTGCAACTTACGTTTGGGATATGTTTTTATTCTGTATTTTATCTTCGTTTTGTATGTTGGCATTCAAGGTCTATGAAGGAGACGAAGGTATTTTCACTTCAGATACTGAGTCAACGCTCGCCGTTTTCTCATTAATAACAATGTACGGCTGTGCCGCGGTGCCTTTGTCGTACATCTATTCCCTGCCGTTTGATAATCACAGCACAGCACAGATCACCATCACGTTCGTCAATTTCATCACAGGGTTTGTCGGAACGCTAGCCATCCTCATTTTGCAAACGCTTGAAGAAACAGCGGATGTGGCTATCGTTTTACAAGAAGTTTTTAGAATTTTTCCTCCCTTTATCATTGGTGAAGGGTTTATCAACCTCGCAGGTGCCTTTTTCACGAATATTCTGAGTAACAGAAGAGTATCTTATTTCGAATGGGAGATTACTGGGAGATGCCTGTACTATTTAGCAATAGAATCGGCGGGGTACATGGGCATTATACTCTTTTTTGAGACCAGTTGGTTCAAGCGAGGCATCTTTTTCGTAGAGAGGCTGAAAGCACAGATAGCTGGCAGACGCTTGCGCGAAGCAGAGAAACAGACCACGCTGGACATGGATGTCATTGAAGAAAGAGACCGGCTGATAGACGAAGATCCGAGTAAATATGCACTGTTCATCAGAGGCCTAGAAAAGGTGTATCCCCCAGGCTTGTTCTGCGGTCAGACCAAGTATGCGGTAAGGAACATTTCCTTTGCTTGTCCGTATGGGGAAAGGTTTGGGTTGCTCGGCATCAACGGTGCGGGGAAAACTACAACTCTGGGTATCTTGACTGGAGATTGCTCAGCTACTGCAGGAGAAGTATTTGTAGGTGGCTATCCGCTTTCTGACCCAAGAACAAAGACACTGATCGGATATTGCCCTCAGGTGGATCCTCTTCTCGAAGCGATGAACAGCTTCGAAACTTTGTTTTTCTTCGGCCGTGTGCGCGGCATTCCGGAAACAGTGCTGAATCTGCGTATCAATAAGCTCATCGATCAAGTAGGCCTTAGAAAACACGCAAAGCGTCCATGTGGCACTTATTCAGGAGGAAACAAGCGCAAATTGTCGCTCGCTGTGGCTATGATTGGAGAGCCGAAAGTGCTATTCCTGGACGAGCCCAGCACGGGCATGGATCCAGAGGCACGCAGATCGATGTGGGAGGTAATTGAAGCGGTGTCTGCCAACAGAAGTATTGTGTTGGTAAGTCATTCTATGGAGGAATGTGAGGCCCTGTGTACTCGGATAGGTATTATGGTCAGTGGAAAAATGTCATGCTTAGGCAGCACACAGCATATCAAGGGTAGGTTTGGCGCAGAATATCAAATAGAAATTCGTTGCGTGTCGCAAGAAGGTGTGGCCAAAGTGCATAAACTATTGGAAGATGCACTGCCAGCAGTTGTTGTAGACGAAACACATGGTGGATTCATTCGATTGAAATCCAGCGCGAACATCAACTTGGCGGACGCTTTCCAACTTATCGAGACCAACAAGAAGTTGTGCGAGGTGCTGGATTACAGTATCTCGCAAGCGACCTTGGAGCAGATTTTCATTCGCCTGGCCAGAGACCAAGAGGAAGAGTCCGGTAATGCGAAGGGTTTCAGTGAAGAAGCAGAGGTCGGGCACAAGCATACAGCGGTATTGACGCACGAATCCAAGCTGGACAAGGCGGAGGAGGTGAGTCAGAGCATCGAGCTGGGCGACAGCGACGACGAAAACAAAGAAGGCGCGTAGGATAAATAATGTACTTACAAATATATAATGAAAACACTTTTTTCTAACCTTTCGTTGAAAATGATCTAAATCAAATCCAGCCTTCCCCAGCTGAAGCAGCTGGTTTCTTTTCTTTTTTCCTAATTGTTGCAGTTGATGTGGCTGCAGGAAGTGAGGCAAGGAATGCGGATGCATTAATGATTCGTGGGTTTCCATGTGGTGACAACGGCGGTGCAGCATCAACAATTTTCACATTGAAGGGATTTTCCACATTTTCATCTAGTTCGTCTGCGGTCCGCGCATTTGTGAATTCATTCCTCTTTAGCTCTTCCTCCGCGTCTCGCTCTTGCTGTTCTTGCATTTGTTTCAAGTGCTCTAGCTCGTCTCTGTCTTGATTGTCCAGCTGCTGAGCTCCATCTCCTTCGTTGGCTTGAGAATCTATACTTAGCACTCGCGTAAAATCAGCGATTGCTTTATCAAATTGGCCTAGCTTATCTAAACTGATGCCTCTATTGTGGTATGCGTGAGAATTCAGTGGGTCCAAATGAACAACAACTGTATAATCATTGACAGCTTGTTGGAACTTCTTTATTCGAGCAAGACAGTATGCTCTATTATTGTATGCTCGAATGCTGTCTTGCGGAGTGGAATACTTGATGGCATTCGTGTAGTCAGCGATGCTTTCCTCGTACTTGTCTAGTTTGCGATAACAGAAGCCTCTGTGATTGTACACAGTAGCCAATGGGTATGGAAATGCTCGATTTGATGCATTTTTATCAGCAAATACGGATTCTTCTTTGTTAGATTTTCCCATGAGTAGGGCTGTTGTGAAGTCTTCGATCGCACGTTTATACTGTGCGGACGCCTTGTAATTAATCCCCCTCGCACACAAGATGGCAGAAGTTGAAAGCATTGGGTCGGATACGTTATCCGATGAGTTGCTATCATGGTCTGGTGTGTGATGAATTCCACTGAGCTTTTCTTTTTCTTCAATAGATTTGCTGAGTACTAAGCATTCCCCGTAACGCAGATTGGAATCGTCCATACGCCCAACTTTCGACAAAAGCCTTGCGATCGAAACGAGCAGATGCAATTCCGACCGCAAGCGTTTGATAAGTTCAAGTGGATTGCTGCGCATGTCATCTAAAGATGATTCCCTCACACATTCTAAGGCTAACTCGTAATCTAGTATCGCTAAATCATATACTTCCAGGCGCTCATACACCACCGCCCGTGCGCTGAGAGAGGCAACGTGACGAGGCTCCATTTCCAACGCGCTGGAGTAGTCGGTCGCTGCGCCTTCCAAATCATGCAAACGTTCCAAGCAATATGCGCGATTGTGTAGCGCTTTGAAATGACCGGGTTGCAGGGCCAAAGACTGGCCATAATCAGAAACCGCATCTCTGAGCCTATTGAGCTTTCTGAGGCAAAAAGCACGATTGTGGAAGAAATCGGCATTATCGGGAACGATGTGGATCGCTGCTGTGAAGTCATTGTAAGCATTCTCATAGGAGCCACGTCTGTCATTAGAAATTCCTCGATTGTAGTACGCGAATGCATTGTTGGGCTCCAAATGCAGTGCTTCTGTGTAGTCGTCCACGGCCTGGTCGTACAGTCCCAACTTATCCTTGGCGAAGCCCCGGTTGAACAGCGCCTTGAAGTGCGTAGGCTCTATGGACAGGGCCTTGGTATAGAAAGCCACAGCTCCTTCAAAGTCTCCTGTGCGTCGAAGTTGGTACCCTGATGTATGGTAATGTTCTGCCAAAGACCCTTCGTCGGTACTGGCACTACCATAGCCATTGGCGCCTGCCGTACGGTTGACGTTGTTCTCCACGTCAGACGTGGAAGAGTTTTGATTAGCATATGTGGTGTGCATGGTCCTGCCCTGCGCATCGTGAGACGCCATTGGCAGAAGCGGTGTTATATGTGGCTCTTGCGCAGTATGCGGCTCTGGGTTGCTCAATGCCGCAGCAGCAGCAGCCGCAACTGGGGTAGGGGGCGGCTGCCGTCGGGTTGGCTTGGTAGAATTTGTACTGCTTATCTTCGCTGCTACTGGGGGCGGCAATGCCATCTTCCCATTCCTTCGATAGGACGGCTCTGGGAGCTGCAAAGTAGGTGTCTCTCTATCATACGACTTGGGACTGCTGGGACCAGACCCGGACGACGGTCCGTGCGTCCTATCGTACAGCAACTGCGCTTCTGACAGCAGAGAGTGCAAGTCCTTCGTATTCAGTGAGGCGCCAGGGGATCCTCTTGGGCTGGACTCGAAGCCAGGCCCGGCATGGGCGGCGGGAGATGGTAACGCAGATAAGCTTCCTGCCCCCCACGGCTGCTGCGCCTCCGCATCCTGCTCTGAACTAAAACTCATGTTTCTGCTCCTAACCAAAGATGGAGAGTGCTGGAAGTTATTTTCACTTGCACCATGCTTGCTGGCTGATGCCATATGTGCATTCATTGCATCGTTTTTACTGCTTTCGTCCTTTAACAGCGCGAAGTTGTAATCCTCGATGGCGCGGCTGAACTGGCCAATGGTGTTGTAGCACGCAGCTCTAGCAAAGGCCGCATTCACATGATTGGGGTTCATTTCCAGCACTTTGCTGAGGAACACAATGGCCTCTTCTTGCTGGTTCATCTTGGACAGGGCCATGCCACTGTAGTAGTAGCCCTCTATATGGCCTGGATCGAGTTCAGCCACAGCGTTCAAGTCATGCAAAGCTAACTCATATTTCTGTCGCTTAAATAGTGAGGAACCTCTCAGGAACAGAGCTTTAGTATCTTGTGGATGAGTGAGTAACCTCTTGCTGCAGGTAGCAATCACTTCATCTACATCTACATTCTTACGAAAGTAGTAAGTTCTATTCGGGTGCGAGTTAGCATCTTCGTCAACCCCGAGAAAGTCCTTTCGCTTGTACAGCGAGGGTGTACCAGGAGATGCACTCATGGCCCCAGAAATGTAGATAACGGGACTTAAATTTACAAACGAGTTCCTTCAGCCCAACCCAAAACAACCCAGACGTAAAGACGGCGCTCACAATCCAAAGCCCCTCAAGTTATCGGACAGGTACAAGAGCCACAGGAACATGCAGGTGAGGTACAGGTAGGTAATGTAAATAGCGCTAATTCACCCGTTGTTGTGAGTTAGCTTGTAAAATAGTTAACCAATATTTAAGCCCCTCAAGTTCCCCAACACCGACGGGAGAGTATAGTTTATGATTATATGGATTAAAGGAATTTAATGATGTAATCAGAATATATTTGTACACAGAAATTTACAGTCATAACCCACTATTTTTATCGTAGTCTATAATTGTTAATGGAAGATATCTTCATTAGCCTGCCTGAGAACTGGATGGTGATGGAGATATCCAAATCCCGAGGGTTTCGCGCATTCGGCTTACACGATACTTTGCCACATATTTCCTCACCATTGCACATGGTAATCGGCTCATTCATATAAAAAATTGTTTGCTTCCAGTGAGTACTTTTTGCATGAGGGCTTGTGCTGAATACGATTGGCTTATGAACAGACGTAAAAGCGCATTCAAAATAAGAAACAAATGCATGGCAGAAATCGTTCTGATGGCATTTCAACTTGAAATCTGAAGTGAAGGATAAATCTGCTACAGTACATGTGTTCAGATCTAGCGACAGCAGCGGTTTAGAATTGCTGATAACATTTTTTGAAGAGACGGTATCGATTAGTGGCTCAGTTAGAGCTATATCTTTGATGCAATTCATGTTAAAGCCGTAGACATTTCCCCAAAAATCGATCTTATCTTGCTTAAATTCGCCATCCTCAATGGCGCTAATGTATAGGATGGCCCTGTCAGGCATGATGATGCCAGTATTAGGTCTAAGGTACTTGTCTCTTGCATATAAGACGGTTTCAAGCATGGATTCATAGAGCAAAAAGTACCCCATCCACTCGGAGATGATTATGTCCACATGCTCCACTGGCAACACCACCTCCTCCATCTTGCCTTGAATCACCTCGATGATGTCCTCGAAGTTATTGTCTTTGATAATCTGTCTGCATTGAACGACGATGTTGGAACACTCCACGGCATATACTTTGGCAGCACCAGCCCGCGCGGCGAACATAGACAAAATGCCTGTCCCGCAACCCACGTCCAGGACAGTCTTGCCGACAAATAGATGCTTGTTCTGCTCAATGGCATTCATGTATGCACGAGTGCGAACCTGGCAGAGGCAGAGGGAATGGGTATAGAAGAGAGAATGAGTGAGTAGCTGGCGTGAGAACTAGGAGATCCAAGGAACACAAGCAAGTCTCAAATGCACCCAGATGCGCAATCGTACACAAGGCAAGGCACTTGTTTTGCATACCTCGTCTTTCAGCATCTCCTCATGGATCCCGAAATGTGAATATGAGTCGAAGAAGTAATCCGCGGATGTGGTGCAGGCATGTTCTGGCGCCGCTTTCGGTGTATCGGGAACCACAGCTTCCTTCTTTCCGAAATCCGACATTGCTATGACTTTTACGTAGGTGATAGTTTTCCCAATGGTTATATAGCTCTAGAAAGAACGGATCAGCCACCTCTTCGATGCCGATGAGTGGGACCCAAAATTTTCCCCACTTTGGGATCCCAAGGCATTCCATGCCAGATCTTGAACGCCACACGCAATTGGAGAAGAATCCCTTGCTCATTTGGGCTCGCATTGATACTACTAGTATCGAGTAGCACATTATTTGCATAATTCTCAAGAAGCGGTGTGGATACGATGGTAAACCAAACATGCTCAAAATCCTCAATCCACGAGTACGATCTTGGGCAGATCATCGGTCGTGGTGGATTCGCACGTGTTTACCGTGCCAGGCATCGTACGACTGGTGCAGATGTGGCCATCAAAATCATCGAGAAGGAGCGCATGAAGCAGATGAAAATGACAGACAGAGTTCAAAAGGAATTGGAGATACATCCTTCTCTTCCTGACCATCCGCACATCGTAAAAGCCATCACATCCTTTGAGGACGAGAGCTTCTATTATTTGGTTATGGAACTATGCCCTAAAGGTAATTTCTATAGGTACTTGAGGCGCAAGGGTCGCTTGCCCGAAGCGTCAGCCAAGAGCGTGGTCTCGCAGCTGCTGCAGGCGTTGTCACATTTGCACAAAGAAGGAGTCATACATCGCGATCTGAAGCTCAGCAATATTCTCCTAGCGGACGAGAGCGAGGAAGCATCAGACAAGGCCAAAGATGCCGTGGAAGAAGAAAGTACGAATGGAAATGCAAGGAGCAGTCTCAACAGCATATTTACCATCAGCTCCAGCAGTCAAGGCTCGAGCAGCGGTAGCAGCAGCAGCAGGAGTGCATCCTACTTCAATGTCGCAGTTAAATTGTGTGACTTTGGCTTGGCTGTTCACATGGAGCATCCAGACGAGGAGCATTACACGATGTGCGGCACGCCCAATTACATCGCTCCAGAAATCGCCTCCCACAGCGCCCATGGATATCCCGCGGATCTATGGTCAGTTGGTTGCTTGTTCTACACGATGCTTGTTGGACACCCGCCATTTGAGGAGGCTGCTGAGGGTCGCGGCTCCGGCTCGCCAGCGACAGCCGCCAGCGCAGGGACCGATGGGAACTCCAGCAAGCCGGGAGGGGGAGGCGGCGGTCCGGGCAATAACCACCACCATGCCAAGAACACGTCTGTCAAGGGTACGCTGGATCGCATCATCACTGGCGCTTATAAAGTGCCTGATGACGTCCCTTTGAGCGATGCCGGCAAGCGGCTCCTGAAGAAGTTGCTGTCTATGAACCCCACGTACCGCGCGAGTGCCGCGGAAATGCTCAGAAACCAGTACTTTTCCGACGACGGCAGTGTTGCCTCGGCGAAAAGCAGTATCACAAAGGACACCATTGTCAATAATTTCATAAGTCCCATGTCTCCTTCTGTCCCTGGTACTTATTCCGGAAACAGCAGTAGCATGAGTGCGCTGCCGACTCCTGTGGCGCGTCATTCGGACACGGCCCCCTGGGTATCCGCAACGCGCGTGAAATCGCCAGGACCACTGAAAGTAAAGACGAAAACAAAGACTCCTGCTGCGCACTATCACTACTTGCAGGACGATGTTGACGCATCTGATGAAGACGAGGAGCGAGATGTGCTAGACGACGAAGTGGTGGCAATTAACTTCGGCGGATCGATCAACGTCAAGTCCCAGTCAAGATTTGCCACGACACCGTCACCTAACCCGAAGCTGAGCTCGTCGAGGTCATCGCCATCACCATCCTCTTCGCCGCTGCCCGGTACCTCTCAAATGATTCCGCTGACAGCAGCCAGGAGCGGAGAGGTGTTGGAGTGTGTAAGCTTTGCCACTGCGGACATGGACTGCGACCCGCCGTTTCACGGCATTGAAAGCCTCAAGTTACACGGCGCTTGCGCCTCAAATACTCAGCAAGAGAACAGCTACTTGCCGCGACCACAACCAAGTGACGAGCCTAGTTTTGTCAGCAGCACCAGCGCCCATCGTCGCCGGCACGAGCCGCAAAATGTGCACGCGCGCAGCAAGGCGCATGCTGACTATGTGCAGCCGCAGCCGCAGGCTCAGTCTCCCAACGGCGCGCATCAAGAGCACCGCTATTTGTCTATGTCGCAACGTGTCACGTGTGATTGGGGAAATGGACTTAGAGCAGGTGATGGTGGCGGCTACGGCAAGAGCCAAGTATCTGCCGCTGGGTCACAGCAGCAGCCAGAGAGCCGCTCCATGCAGCTTGCCCGTCAGGTGCTGCAGCAACGCACCTCGCAGCAGCAGCAGCAGCAGCAGCCAGCCTCACAACCGCAGCAAATGCTATCAATTCGGCATTCGATTTCCAGTTCTTGGATGAATCAGATTCAAAATCTGCGGGCCAGTATGTCCCAGTCAGTTGCGCAATCGCAGTCCCAGGCACTGTCACAAAGCACCAACTTCGATAGAGAAAACGTTAGACCTGACGGGTTCGCACGACTCGCAACTAGCAATATCCGGCGGAATAATATAAGCGCGGAACGCAGGCCAGTGGACGAGCGTATTCTGACAACGAATAACTTTGCTGCAAATAACAGACAGCCGCTGTCCGTGCTGGCGCAGTCGACAAGCAGTTCTTTGACTGCGAGCAGTACCTCCACTTCGTCGTTTGTCGATGTGATTCGGTCTTTGGATGGCATTCCTGTCAGAAATGCTGTGCTTCGCACCAGTCAGTCCTTTGCCCAGCAGCAACAGGCGGTAAACCCGTCGATGAGAGAGTCTGTAACGAGCTTGCCGACTGCGGGAGCCCGACAGCTGTGGACAAGTGAGGCCAACATCTTGAAGCCGTTTTGCTACGTGACTCCTGAAAACGAGCTGGTCATTCTTACCAAGGAAAAAGATGTCTTCTTTTGTGTTCCAGTGCAATCGCGCAATGGAAAAGCTTCCTTTGCAAGATTATTTCTTTCCTATTCGAAGCCCCTCTCGCTTCGCGTCGGCAGATCGACATCAAAGATCGACAAAGAGATAAGGTCGCTTGTCACAAAATACAGCGAAAACGTCGCATCCCGTAGAGAAGGAGAAGGAGCTAGCAATATTGCTTCCGGCAACAGTTCTATTTTTTCTGCGGTGTATTCCTCTACTGGAAGTAGCATAATTGACAGTGAGAGTAGATTGCACGGCGACGCCAATCTGTGGGTGAATGAGCACTGCTTGTCGAACTTGGCTCCTGCCATCGACCAGGCGTACAGTCGCCTCTGTCAGATCCTCAGAGTAATTATGTGCCGTGTGCCTAAAGTTATCTTATATCTGGGCGTTTCTACCATAAATGAGTTGCTGGAGGCGGCAGGAGGCGCGGTTCGCGATGAGGACTTGTTCGCTTCTGATGAAGATGAAGATGAAGATGAAGAAGAAGAAATAGGCGACTCTGAGAACGAGAGAAGTGTGGACAGCGCAGGGGACAGTAGGGAAACGAATAACGGCAAAAGAAAGCCGCTCTCAGAAGCTGCCGTCTACAACAGCGAAGACGCAGAAGTAAATGAGGTTAGTATGTTCACGACCACCACTGGAAACACAAATGCTACTACGAAGGAATCGGCTTCACGCTCGAACAGCAGCTCTAGCAGCGCTCCCACCCGCGCGTCTGCAGCCGGCTCACACGCACAAGCGAATGTAGCTCCTGGTGCGAATGCAAGAAACAGACATGCTACTGCCTCTGCAAATGCTCACATTGACTTGAAGTGCATGCTCATGTCAAACCTGCCGTTGCCGGATTTTTGCGCGCAGTGGGCTGACGGGACTTACTTGCGCTACAGCCTCAGCACAGGACATGTCTGTGTTGATTGCCCTGAAGGAAAGCCAGAAAGAGGAAGTACTGCCAGTCGCTATGCAGGTATGGAAGGCACTATGCAAGCGGTAATGCAAGCATTTAATGAAAACGGCGATGCTGATGCTGATGTGGATGCTGCATACCACAACAACACTTCTGGCGAAACTGACCATGCGCTTAACAGTACTATCAACAGCAGCAGCAGGTCTTGCAACCAGAGTTTAAAGTTCGAATTATCGGGCAAAAACAAGGAATTTGAGCTATGCGAGGCTAAGTGCTATGCAAGGCTGGTGTCTTCCGCGGTGCATTTCGAAGGCCAGCTGGATGGCGAGCTGGGGGGGCTGGTCGGCATGAACGTCAACAACAGGATCAAAGGATATGTCAAGATTGCGCAGGTGGCGTTAAAGAAAATCTTTGTGGTGCAAAATGAGAACAGCGGGAACGGTAATGGAAGCAATGATGTTAATGGCAGTCATGCCAGAAGCGCTGGTGCTCGGAACACCCAGGAGACCGTGGTGTGTATGATGTAAAATGCTGTTGTAAAATTGATAAATACGCTTCTTAAATACTGCAAGTATTACATCTATATGGCAAAAATATTCTGTGTGTGTTTCAATTGCAGTTCTTACCTTGAACGCAGGCAATTCTGTAAAATCCAGCTTGGTCTCCAACAAATTCTGGGAGCATCTCGAGGAAATCTGCGTATAAGGACTGCTGGAAAGAGGAATCGGTCAACTTGTCGATATCGTCCTTAGACATTGCTTTGACAGCAGCTTGACTGGCCCCCTTGGACAAGTAATTATACTTAGTTGCTAAAGTGTGTTTCGAATTGCTCTTGGTGTAAATCGATCCTTTGAGGGTGTACAGAGATTTGGGTTCGTTGCTTGCGCTGGACGAGCTGGCTTCAAACTGGTCGTATCGTTTCTGGTCGTGCGCCGCTTGGCTCTTGCTGTCGATCTTCCTTTCAATTCGAGCAAGTCCTTCAACTAGATTTTCTACCGCTTTCAAGCTTAGCTTAGATTCACGTTTGGGACGAGAGATCTCGGGCTCGTTGTAGATCTCATCCTTGTCATCTTCCTCGGCGATTTTCTTCATGTCGATCACGCTGGGCACCTTGGGGGGCGCACCATTGAGAAAGCCTCGCGTGGAGCTTGCAGAAGCGGACTCGATAGGCATCATGCAGAAGAAGGGGGTGTCCATGACTGCGTCCATGGCACTCTTGCTCTTACCACCTTGATCCAAACCGATAACCGCTTCGCCGCGGCCTGTGAAATTCTTGCGAGTGTTATGCGTAGAAAGCGTGCTGAAGCCCAAAATAGTACGGGTTCTCACAATGAACTGCGCTGGAGACTCCGGGCAGAGGTGCGCATAAGCTTTGAAGTTGTTCAGCAGTAGTGTGAAGGCCACTACGTTGAGCTCCTTCTTGGCACGGATCAAGAAATTGATGCACTTCAAGCGATTTTGAGCAGAACTTTCGTCATTGAAACGATTTTGGCGCTTTGAAGATTTGATCTCTGTAACTGGTATGCCGGGAAACCTATTGGCTTTGTCCGTGTTGATCCCTTGCCTGGCGCTCTCGCGCTTCTTGAACGGCTCCAGCACCTTGGCGATGGCGTCGGCTTCCTCACTACCCTCTTGAGACGCTGCCTCTGATACGGCTGCACTGCCGTCAGTTGCAGTGGTAGTAGCTATTTCGACATCTATGGCGTCGTCCTCGTCATCCCCCTCCTTCCGTTTTCTGGACAGGTTTACTGGCATGTCCCCTGAGTGGTTCAGGGTGTTGAAGTCCAGCTCCTTTTTGTCGCACTTCATCAGCTCCATGCTAGTTTCCACGAAGCGGAAGTAGTAGTCCATAATCTCCACGCTCGTTTTGCTTGGTAGGAGTAGCCCCAGCTTGGGGAAGTCTGGACCCAATTTGCCAAAGCCAGTTTGGAAGCGGGTCTGCTCTGCGAGCGACCATGTAGTGAGAAAGGAATCCACGGTCAACCTCCCGCTCTTGCCGCGATTCCTGGACAACTCGCGCTGCTTCTTGAACTTCAGGGTCATGTGCTCGGAGTCCTCTACATCGCTGTCGTCGTCATCTTCATAGTCATCAGAATCGGCGCCAATGACGTGGTCCTCAGCTGAGGTCTCCAGGTACTTGCGGAGGACAGTCAGTGCGGCTTCTACGTTGCCATCGGCATCGTTCAGAATACGCAGCAGCAATGCAGGTGTTTCTGGCTTGTGAAAGATGAATGTTCCGTCAACCACAGGCACAATGTTGGTGCACGCGTCGTCCACATTGAGTAAATCGATGTGGCTGGGGTTACCATAACGCTTCATTTGTGTAGAATTGTACAGCTCCACAGGCCCGAGATGCCCTGCGCCCCGCTTCGTGGCCGCCAGCTTGTGCGACTCGCGCAGTCTCTCTAGGCGAGCTGCTTCATTGCGTTTGGCTCGCTGAACAAATGTCACTGCCACGGATATTAGTGCGCGATGCATAGCCTCCGAAATCTCTGCATATGCACTAGATAAGTAAATGGGAATGACCCCACGATTGTATCTCACCATTTCTGCGGCGTCCACGGGAACTGCTTTCGGCAGCACTTGATGCGGCATATCGCTCCGGGGTCCATCTTGCCCGTCAAGGTCCATGGCCTTGCAGAGGTTGTTCTCGCTATCTTGGTTAATAACACCAGTGATCGCCCCTGCTGACAATGACGACGATGATGATGAAGAGGAAGAGGAAGAGGAAGAGGAAGAGGAGCCCGTTACGCCTTCAGACGCAATTTCCGCAACTGCGTCGGAACCCAAAGTTTTTTCTAAGAGCGCGGCGGTCTCAGCTCCGACTTGTCCGCCCATGGCCAGAATCTCCCCCGCACGCTCTTTCATCTGCTGCTGGATGTCCTCCACGCTCATGGACTTGAAGCCCTTACCAGCCTTGGCGAGGTTCGCCAGACGCACTAGCCACCGCTGCTTGCCCAGGGAAATGGAGCTGGAATCGATCTTGGATGCCTTGCTGTTGGATGCAGGGAACAATTTGCTGTTGGCTTGACGCTCTTTGAGCTCCTTGGAGTACTCCTGAATGGCCCCTTTGTGCTTCTCTCGGTCCGTGGACATGCCTTCCGGAGTTATGACCATGCCGTTCTTCACGTCGGCTTCCTCCTCTTCCATTGCTTCGTCGTCCATGTGGCCAGGTCTCCAAATACAGTTCTTGTATTCTCTTTCGCGAGATGCTTGGAAGTCCTTCTGATCGCGTTTCCAGGCAGGCACACAGACGGAGATATCCAGCCACTTGTCACCAACGCAGCGCTTCTTCTCATCAAATGTCTTCAAAAAGGCCTTGTCCATCTCCTCCTCATCCATCTTGATGTCCTCGCTGCTGTCCTTCTTCAAGGAGGTGGAGATCATCTGCAAGTAAGTGACCTTCTTGGCCTTGGGTGACTTGTTGGCTTTGAGGTCGTATTGGGCGGGAATCACCTCCGGCCTCTCCTCCCCCTCAATGGGCTGGTCGCTTTCGCCTCCGCTGTCACTGCCACTGCTCACGTCCCTGCTTACATCTGCAGCCTTGTGCTTTTTGAACGTGATCTGCTTCGTCTGATCTTTCTTCTTGCGGCTCATTGGCCTGGTGTATGAAGGTTGCGTGATGTCGAGCGCCACGAGTTCAGCATCTGCATCCCTCCTGCTCGTGCGACCGCCTTTCCGAGCAGTGCTGCCGTCAGAGTCACTGGACTCATCAGACGAATCCCGGTTGTGATTATCGGCAGCAGCTGCACGCGCGGCAAGCATGGCATAGCTTGGGCGCCCGCGTCCTGGCTTAACGAAGTCTTTAGACGGCTTGGGCGGCTTGCTCTTGCGGCCGGCTTTGTCCGAGGCGGAGGCCTTGTTTGGCTTGTGATCCACTCGAGCACTGTTGTTGCTGCCGTTCATGCTCACGCTGCTCATGCTGGCTTTCTCCTTCTCCTTCTCTGGCGTCTTCTCGACTTTGTAGTCCTCTGCTACAGCCCTGGGGCTACTGCTACTGCTGCTGCTGGAGGGCGTGGAGGAAGAGCTGCTCTTCCCGCCTTTCTCTTTCTCGGCAATAGCAAGAACTTTCCTGCGTTTCACGTTGTCTGCCAGCATTACAGCTCTGCGGCGCTCCTCGACGATCCTCATATTCTCTAGATCTGCGACGCTGGCAACAGTTGCCCCGATGTAAGTGGAGCCCCTGGGCACCGCAAGGAACGGATTGAAGTCAGTTTTCACACGTGTGGGCCTCACGTACACATCTTGTTCCTCCTCTTTCTCTTTGACCTCCCATACCTCAGGCTTCTTCTCTTTTGTTGGCTTCACTTTCACCCGATCCTCTTCATCCAATTCAGTTTCGCTGTCGCTGCTGTGGTTCAGCTGCAGCGCTTGAATGCCCGCAGGAGTCATTGTAAGGCCATCACCGCTCAACCCCCCTCCCGCGTGAATGGTTCCTCGCGGTGGGCCGAACGGATCGAATGTCTCGTTTCTCACACGTGCAGGGCGAGATAATATGAGCAGTTCTGCTGCGGTAGCGCTGCGCTTGTTCTTGTTCTCCTGCTCCTTGTCTCTGTCGTTGGCTCTTAAGCTTGACTTGGCAAAAGAAGAAGAAGAAGACGAAGAAGCCGGCGTGCGCGTCAGATCCACCGCTGCCTTACTGGAACTGGAAGCAGTAGTTGGCTTTGCTTTTAAAATCTCTTTCTTTTTAGCAGGAGCGAACGCACCAGGAGTGCCTTTCGTGCAGTTAGCAATGTGCCTCGCGAAAGAAGATAATTGCGTGTAATGCTCAGGCCGAGCACCACAGCGATCGCAGATAGTGACTTTTGTTATGTCGATATCTGTACCACTTCGCCTCTCCTGCCTTGTGTCTTGCAGCAAGAGCAAAGACTTCTTCGGCTTTGACGTGGGTTCCTTTTCCTCGCGCAGCATCGGCCTCAGCTCCGCTGGTCTTGGGTTTTTAGGCAAGGGCTTGTTTCCATAATACTGCTTCCACTTGTTGCAGGCGAGTTCGTATTGCGTTTCATCCAAGTAGAACAAAAAGTTGAGTATTTGACCAAATATGGAGTCGTCTCCTTGATCAAGAGCAGCGTCTGTCCAAGACGACACCACGCGATTAGCCACGCGTCTGGTGAATCCATCACAATCCGGATAAATCTCTAACTTACTTTTTCCGTAAGCAGTCTTCATGAAGACGCGATACACACATTCAATCCTGGTCGCCTTCTCTGAATTCTGCAACACCTTTTGCGATACTTGCTTCAAATATTGTGTTCCACAACTCAAGAAATAAGGCCTGCAGAATGCAGTGCTGCCATTTCGCCCCAGAGTCTCTTCTGGGATTGTGTTGTGCTCGGGTCTCGCCAGAAAGGCCTTCTCATCAACACCGAGGGTCTCTTCGCGCCCATGCTTGCTGCTGCTGCTGCTACTACTACTACTACTACTACTACTACTACTACTACTACTACTACTACTACTACTACTACTACTACTACTAATGTTGCTTGATGATGTCTTCTGACTAGAAGAAGAACTAGAAGCAGAAACACTGGAGCGGCCGCTGGCAGGAGCGGCCGCTACAGCAAGTGCTTTAGTCTTCGCGACAAAGAGGTTTTCCTTCGAAGACAAGCCTCCAGTGGTCGGCCGCTCGCTTTTCACCGTTTGTTCTTCTGTAGACTCTCGCTTGCTGGCATGCTGGAAGCGGCTATTGTGACTGCCGCTAGGAAAAGTTCCTGTGATGAACTCGTCCCCCTCCCGCATCCTGACCGCCTCCCTGTTTGCGCGCTTTTTGAGCCAACTCTCCACCATGATGCAATTTTTGCGGTAGGTCTCTTCGAGCAGGGTCATATTCTCCTTGTTCAAGGGCACAAAATAGCCAACATCGATAGATTCATTGTAGACAAAGCGGTAGCGATTGTACTTCCAGTCTATGGCACGCTGGCTGGTAGTGACCGTCTCATCTCCAAAGAAGACAGAGAGCTGGAAGTGCTCTTGGATCTACAGGGTAGGAGTGGAGGACGGGGCGAAGAAGTAGTAGAGTGCAATGAGATGGTTAAAATCGATTGATCACACGGAAGTGCTGCATGGGGAATTAGAGGAAGGTCGCCAACCACCATGCTGGTCCTACCACATCCGGTCCATGTTTTCCACGGTGGTAAATACTACTCACGCAACACGTAAAAACGAGACATCGACAAACTTACATCTGTCAGGGGTATAACCTCCTTGTCTGCGGAAGAAAATAACTCTTTTTGGTTCACATTTCCTTGGATTTTACTCAATGCTGCTGCATGAAGTCTCTGTATGTCCCTGACAGTGTGATAATAGCGTACTACAGCGAACATTCCACCTCTCTTCACATCCTCATAGAACTGCATGATCTCTGCGTGGGTGCTGTTGCTGATTATCTTGCCTTGAGAATTTCTTCTCGTATAAATTATTGTGTCTCCTACGACATATCGTCCTTTCACTCGCTCTTGGGCACATAGAAAGCTTTTGCTTTTGTTTTTTCGAGGTTCTGGGTCACCTATAAAAGACCATGAGTCAAATGGCTCACTCATCCTAATGCTGGAATAATGACGTTAAACACACTTGATTCACCAAGGTTTTTATACTTTAGGTTCCCAGTCCCATTTGGTTTCCCCTTTTGTGTTTATGGGTCACCTTTTGTGGGCACATTTCCGTCGTCCCACAAGGGGAGGAGGAGCTGCGTGACTACTGAAGGGTCGTGTATTCTTAGCACGCGAAGTACTTGTGAGCTTAGCCATAATCTTACAACAAGGTGCACGGTTGGGTAACCACTCTTTAATTCCCTGATCGATCTTTTTGCATATTACGTACGTTACTTGCATAAAATAAATCCTCTCCACAGACTGGACCACAGTACATTCCTTTCACAGGAAATATCATGTCGGTACCTCACAAGTCTGGTCTTCAGAAATTCAAGGGTGCCGTCAAGGTAGTCGAAATGAATCGTGCAATGAACGAACAGATCATTGGTACTGAAGCCGATAAGAAGCCGCGTTTCGAGGTGACAGATGAAGGGGAATATCAAACCAACATTGTCCAAGAGCAAGCCATGAGTAGAACTTCCAATTTGATAGGAAAGATGTTAGGCAGATCACGCATGAATGGTAGTGCATACAGGAAATTCTGTTCTTCCACGGATGTGGCGTATCAAGGCAGTTTGCAAAAACAAGGCTCATGGTGGCGTAACTGGAAGAGCAGATACTTCGTTCTCCGCAAAGATATGCCATTGCTAGCGTATTATTCTTCAGAGAGTAGCCAGGATCATATGCTGGGGTCCGTCGTGCTGTGCGCCACGACAAGCGCTGTCAAAGTACCCCCAGCAGAAGCTGATAACATGCCGCATGCCTTTCGCATAATCACTCCACGGCACACCAAGAAGGACGAGAATGACAATAAAAAGGAAGTGGTGATAGCGGAGACAGATATTTTATTGTGCGCAGCTAATGATGCTGATAGGAACGCCTGGATAAGCGAAATCATGTACCAATCGGCCACGAGCTTGCATCCGCGTAGGTACCAGAATGCGGAGCTGAACTGGTGGGACTTGCTTTTTTCGCATCGGGAGATCAAATCATTTTCTCTTTCAAAACGACGTAAAGGAATGGCTGCAAATGATGACAAGCCCATGAATCAAACCATTGATAAAGATTTGCGCCAAATTTATCAGACTGCTAAAAACGACTCCCGTGCGACCGCTCCCACAGTCGCAGCATCAGAGAGCCAGTCGGGCAAAGTCTCACATCGGGACATGGATAGCGACTATTCCAGTAGTGGAGATGATTCAGATGATATGGAAAACGGCCTCAATGGTCGCACATCCGTGAGATCAGTTAGGAAACTAGAGGAGAAGTTCCAAAGATTCTTCAAAGTCAAAGTAAAGAAGCCCAAGAAGGACAAAAAACCCTTGCCTCCACCCTTCGAGAATGTTGATATCACCCAGTTTCTGTGCACCTATGCAAACGAAGAAGAGTACATGTCTGCGCGTGCTACTAATTTTAAGAATCCGAAGAAGTCGCGACGAGAAGTTCTCTCTCCTGAGGAAAGCAACATCCCTGAAAATGCATATACCACAGTGGAAGGTGTTCAAGTTTGTCTCGAACTCAAGAATATTTGCTATCAAAATGACTGCGTTTTTGTCGTATTGTGCGGATATGTGCATGGAAGTGATGGAATCGGTAACAAGATTTTCGAATTAGGTCGCACAGAAACTATCACCATTACGGAGAGTGCAGACTACGCCTTAAGTTTGCCGAAATGCCACTTGCACTTCTCACTGATGCAGTTCAATATCCCTTCCTACGTAGATGAAATCTATTGCTCTGTCAATCGCGAAGAAAATGGTCAAACCAATGATAATTTTGCACCATTAACAGAAGCTATTTGTCAAGTTCGCTTCACGAGGAATATATTTGAAATGAACACAGCTTTCTGCTCCAAGATGAAGGTCATTTCGAAGCACCAGGTAGATTTGACCAATCCTCAATTGCAGGAACCAGAAGGAAAGATTGGGATCTTGCGATTAAGTTCCTCGGGTTTATCTGTTGCACGTACCTCTATTGGTCGTACCTTACGTTTGAAACCTTATTCTGAAATTATGTATGTGTTCAAGGCGACCAACGGCATCCTCATGACTTTGGAGCAGCTGTTCGCTTCTCAATACTCAGTGCTGGCCTCCAAGAGCCTGATAAAGCTATTTATCAAAGAGCGCGAGCCTTTCATAAGGGCAAGGCTGAGCAAAGCAAAACTTGAAATACAGGGCAGTAGCGGCCAGGACCTTACCTTCGAAAATCTTGCATTAAGTATGGAAGAAGTTTTCCAGAGAGCTCACGATGATCACTTGTGTGATATCCAAGATGTGCTAGAATTCTACAAGCATATTTTAAGGAATGACTCTGGTATTGATGCCAGTAATGATATGGTAATTTCACCCAATGAAGGAGGGTGCTTCCTCCGCAGAAGTACATGGAAGAAACAGAAGTTATGGCAGTATGCGACGACTAATTTGAACGTGCACATGATCACTTCCAACAGCTTCTCTGACGGTGAGCTGCTGGAAAGGTTCGCGTTTGATGACTTGTTTGATCCTAGTCAAGCCTCAAAGACTTCCGACACTGCCAAGGAATCTAGTAGCGGAGGAAAGGTTGACGCTGATGAACCTAACAAAATTACAGATGACCAAAGAGAGTCCATCGCGACGGCAGTAGCCGGCGGCCCTGCTCCTCAGGCTAATATCGCACATTACTCTTTCTTGAGAAGTGTCAAGAAAAAATCCTTGTATTTCAATTTTGAAGGGGTTGCTGGCGCCCCTGTTAAAGCAGCACCCAGCAGCGTTGCCGACGCGACGCCAGTACTAGATTCTTCCATTCACTTTGTTCCTTTGATTACACTAGGAGTTCCATCTGCGCACGAATTAGGCTTCCACGACGGCGGATTAAAACGAGTGTTTACCAACATTCCTCCGGAGCGAATCGTTACCTGGATGCATGCAATCCAGAGTCCGGATAATGAATCAGTAATTGCACTAAAGGCAGCCCATCCAGATGATTTCCTTACCATTTTTGGTAAGAACGCTGGATTTGATACCGAAGAGCACGAGATTAATGCCATGAAACGAAAGTACAAATTGGCTAAGCGAATTGATGTGTGCAGTTCACAAGTGCTAGGGTTCGCATGTGCTGCTGTAAGAGCTATGCTCGCGCTTGCGGCACAGCAACCTGAGAGCATTCACGTGGAAACTTTGCGAGTTTCTTTGAAGTCTGGCTGGCTGCTGACCTTGCAGTCCCTCCTGTCCACGTCAGGGGACGAGTTGGGTATGATCGAGGATCTTGAGTGTGCAGCTCTGTGGCTGAGAGGCACGAAGATGCGGTTTGTGGACGCCACGCTCGTCCGCACGCATGCCGAGCATACCAAGAAAGAGACCTTGAGTGCTGGTGAAGTCGAGGAAGACTTGCACGTGGCAGGCATAACTGCTTGGAGAGACACGACTGGACAGCTGGTCGTCGATCTTGACCTCACGGACCCACGTGAAGTAAATGTGGTGCGCGATTCAGTAGACTTCTGGGTGAGGGAGGCCGCCTGGCTCGAGACGCCTGAGGATCCCATGTTCCCTAGAGGAGTGCACGTCGACAATTTATCCCTTGACCTGCAGCAGCTAGGGTTGGGCGATGAAAAAATCTCATCTTCCGAGTCTGTTTCTTTGGAGCCTCGTCCAGAGAAGCCGCTGCCCGTGCTAGCTGCCATCAACTTAGTTGGAGCTGTATTCACCATTGGCGTCAATGAAATGCAAACTGTTGAGAATGCCAAGGCTCGCGTAGTACAAGGAACGGTGCAGGCTCAGGCTCACATCAATAAGGACTCTCTCGCAGCCGTGACGGCGTATTGGGCGCACTACAATAAGTTCTGGATGCGTCTGTATAATTTCCAAGGTCTGCATGTCTATGGAGAACGCACTGTGTTAGCGACTAATGGCTTATTTAAGGACTTGGAGCATGCTGTTCGGCGATGCTCCGCCAATCCTGGCGAAAAGCACGTGTCGGTCCTCACAACTGTTGCAAGCTTCTGTCGCAAACTTGGGGGTACTTTTGGTATCCTCTGTAAGAGCGGGAAAGATCGAACGTCCATGAGCTCGACTTTGGAGCTCACGCGTTCATTAGTGGACTGTCATAACGTCATAGGCGGAAAGAACGTCGTGGATGCCTTCAGGTCACATGGTGCTCGGCGTATGAATGTGTGGGGAAATACAGGGCAAGCTATGTTTGCCTTTAATACCATTCAACGCCTGGCCTTGCCAGAGTGTTATAGGCCACCATTTGGCACATTCAGTGGCAGCGTGAACAGCTAAAGTAGCACTTCATTAGAAATAATCTTCTATCACCATAGAAAACATCATCTTAAATGACATAACAATATGTTATATATTGTGTAAAAACAACAAAGAGAAAATAAACCAATGAAAAACGAAACTTGATTTGTAATTGATAAGTACCAAAGAAAAGCTCTTGTAGATTGTTTTCGTTGATCACCTAAAATAAAATTCTTCGCCTACTCTAGAAGCAACCCATTAAATTTCTTCAATTTATGTCATGTCATGTCATGTCACGTCACGTCAAAGTCAAGAAGGGAAGAGGCTGCATGATTATAGCGCCGGGTCCACCACCCGGATGGTGCCGGACGAGAAGCACGAGCTGAGCAGGGTGCCATCCGAGCTCCAAGAGACGTCGTAAGTATCGCCTGTCCCCTTGAATTCCCTGTAAAGCGAGCCATCTGAGATTTTCCAGATGGACACATGCCCTCCCAAGGTACCTACTGCGACGTAGTTTGCATCAGGCGATGGTGCGATGCTATACAATGGCTGATTGTGCCGCGCCAGAGTGTGCACCAGAGTTCCTTGCGTGCCATTCCAAATCTTAGCAGTTCCATCAAAAGACGCCGTACACAGTAGCAAAGGCTTGTTAGCGTGTACAGGGGCCCAACGCATCGCATACACTTCCTTGGAGTGTTTTGTCAAGTCATGCAACAAGCCATCTGCGATGGTCCATATTTTCGCCGTGTGGTCATCGGAGCAACTCGCCAGATACGCCCCATCCGGAGACCAAGACACGATGTTGACCTCACTTGTGTGCCCCAGTAGCGTCTTGACCGTGTTGTCAGACACGTGCTGCACTACAATAGACTTGTCCGCGGAGCAAGTGGCAAACGTATCGTTGTCGAGCCAATCAACGTCCATGATAGGCAACGAGTGATTTTTAGCAGACATTTTCAGCTCTCCTGACTGTGCGTCCCACACCAGAGTGCGAGTATCGTGCCCTGCAGTCAAGATTAAAGTCCCTGCTTTGTTCCACTTCACCGAAAACACCGGACCTTGGTGTTCTGCGAGGATCCGCTCCGGCGCACCCATGTTGTCCCAAAGCCGCACTATGCCGTCATAGCACCCAGTCGCCAGGCAGGCGCCATCCGGACTCCAGCTGGCCGCAGTCACGTCCTTGTTTCGTTCCCCTGAGTACATGGTGTGCACTAGAATGGCAGATCTGATGGACACGTGTGACTCAGGCTCTTCCCACTTCTCACGCGCAATGTCAGTCAAGTTCCACAACCGGCACACCCCATCTGCTGACCCAGAAGCCATTTGCTTCGTCACTGGGTTCCAAGAGCACGTGAATACCTCCGCTTGGTGTCCAGAGAGGTGCAACCATTTCTTGGCTCCAACCCCTGCATCTATTTTGACAACCACGTTGCATGGGACGGGGGCGTCTGCCGCACCTGTCGCCGGCGAGTCCCCTTGTACGTCCATGGAGGAGGAGGAGGAGGAGGAGGAGGAGGCGGCAGTAGCCTTTTCTTTGCGCGGCCGGCGGTCCTCTTTGGTGGCAACAGCATTGCAGATGAAGGGAGACAGTAGCGAATGTGTGCTGCTCTCGAAGTCTCGGATCGTCCCATCCTACACGAATTGGGCAGCAGCAGATAAGTTGGAGGCGGGAGGTGTGTGGAAATGAGAGCAGGAAGCGAATAAAGAAACAAATAAGATAGTGTTGTGAGGTGTGTGGAAGAGGTAGCATGGGTTAGTCAGGCTTACAACAAGTGTGTACAAGAAAGGCACGCCCTCTAAGAAGATAAGATTCCGCCAAAAATACTTGATGTACATACCTCGTTTATGTGTTCCTCAATGCCTACATACTCCAACCCCTTTTGAAGAAACGTCACTAGCGCACCTGGTGGTACGTCTGTGTAAGCAACTGCAGATTTGGCAACCAAGGACTCGTAGGCAAAAGTAAAGGCTGTATGGGAAAACCCATTCTCCTGCAGATATCTATATATTAAGTAGTTGACCTCGTCCGCACTGATTGACATGATTGGAGTTACGGCTGTCTATACTGATGCAATGGTTGAGGGGCTGTAGTTTGTTGTATGGAAGGCAAGCGAGGCAAGAATCCTGAGCTACTTATTTTAGCCCACAAGAATGAGCTGAGAGCTCCCCCTACATAAAGTTTTAGTATATTAACTAGTAATTCACCCGTTGCTGTGAGTTAGCTTGTAAAATAGTTAACCAATATTATTATTTTGGTGAATTAAGCACTGATGGAGGATGATGCTTGATCAGTTCGATGGTTTGTTTGGGTGAATTAGCTGACTTATATGTAAAAGAGGTCGAAAATATTTTCATTTATTCGTTAAATGCACTGTTTATGGGTTCTCAAAAAATCCGAGTTGGTAAGTTAGGAGCACTTTCACCGCGCAAGCTGGCACCTCCACCAATAGGGCTGAGCCTCACGATAAGTTGATTAGAGAGCTTTATTTGATTTTATTGGCCGCTTCTTTGGCTGCTTGCTCTTTGGCTGCCTTCTTCAGGATTCTTTCCTTGTTCATAGCAACGTCAAAGTAGAACTTGGCGCCATTCCAGATGCTCACATGAATGAGAAATATTAGGTAAGCAGTGTGGAAGCGGAACGATTGCCAGCATAGATAGGCAATGCCAAAGGTTGCAAAGCTCATGAGTGCATGAACTCCCATGTAAATGCCTTGCTGTAGCCTCTCGTTGTGTATCCAGTACTCGCCACTTTTGCCCTTGAAGATGAAGTCTTTATAATAAGAGAACATGGTCACATAGCCTTCGGCTTTGATGGTGGGCTGCATGAAAACAAACACCAGCAAAGAATATGGAATCGTCCAGAGAGCCAAGTAGAACATCATCGGAGTATACACTAGATCTTGCACACCTCCTGCACAGTTGTCACTGGTAACGCAGCCCGTGTGGAACGTGTCAGGCCAGGCCTTGTGCAGATCCTCAGAGTACCAGCGGAAGGCCCATGTGACAATAGGCGGGCCGATATGCACAGCCAAAATGCTCATGTGTTTAGGACTGTGGAAGACCATGGAGTTGTGGAACAAGGCGACCGCAGCAGCCAGGACACCATTGCTCCAAGTAAATGCCACCTTGAACAGCATCGGTCCGTAAGGGTTCAGCCACTCCCGTAGGAAGAAAAAAGAAGGAATTTGAGCTTTGACATAGCACGTCAAGAAGTATAGCCAGCTCAAATAGTTCACGACATAGCAAAAGTCTACCAAGAACCACTGCCACTTGATGGTTACAGTATCGAAATATTTGAAAATGATGTACCTAAGGGGTGTTATAAGGGATATATGAGTTAGGATATATTATTTACATCGAATATTGGGTGGTCTGAACGACATGCAGACCATGCACGGCAGGAGGCAGGCAGCTGCACTTACAAAAAGTTCTTAAAACAGTGGAACATCCAATAATTCCATGGCTGTGTGGAGATGATGTGTGTACTATAAATGATATTGGATACGGATACAAGGAAAGAAACTTCACCCCAAAAGGGATCGGTGTCAAAGATGCTTGGCATTGCTCAAATCACATGCAGACTTTTTGCCTTGTAAACTGCTCTTAAAATGCCAATTGTGCACAAAATTCTGATTGATCGCGATAGATAAGGGTAATACAGCCTTACTTGCTTACTTTCGATTCAATAACCGATACTCTAGAGTGAAGAATGAGGCTTTTGTTTTTAACACTTTTTACACCTTTAGCTCGAGCCAAAAAAATCTTCAAGAGCCCCCCCCCTACCTACAAACACTGTGGGTAAAATATATGAGGCGTGAAAAATGTCTAACGCTCATGCGCTCATAGTAGGTGCTGGGCAGTCGCCCCGTACCATAATATGCCTCGACCTCGACGACAACACCCTACCCGATTCCACCTCCGTAGCTGCCAACGCGCCAAAGAAGCGGAAGAAGCTGTACTACGCCAGCTCAGACACCGAAGAAGATGATATGCCGCAGCGTAGCAGCAGCAGCAGCAGCAGCAGCAGCAGCAGGGTGGCCAAACCTGCGGCCGCGGCCGCTGTGACAGAAGTTGTCAATGCTGCCCCCGAGTCAAAGATCATCGATCTCCTCGACTCTGACGATGACGAGCCTGAAGCGGACCCTTCTCTCAAAAGACGCCGTCCTTCTTCTCCTCGTATGATTTCGAAGCAGAGCGCATCGCATACGCAGAACCCAACGGAACGCAGCGCGAGCTCGAGCTCCAGCAGTTCCAGCATTGCGGCCATACCAGGAACACTGAAGCCCATGCCAATGACTATGGAGAAGACGGTGTTCTCTGCGCAGCTCGAGGAGGGGCTGGCTGCGCTGGACCGCTGCCACCGGCAGGAGCAGGAGGCCGCCCGAGCATTGTCCAAGAAAAAAACCTCGAAAGCAGCACTCAAGGCAGGCGCAGGTACAGGCTACGGCGGTGTGATGCATGGGAGGGGAAGGGGAGCGGGAGGCAGGGGCGCCGCACATATGAAGAAGGATGAGACGGCGCGGCAGAAACGTGACAGTGCAAGAGCACGTGAAAGTGAAATGGATTCAAAAATACAGCGAGGTTTGGAGACTATCCGCGAATGCATAGCACAGGAATTAGACGTGCACTCAGAAAGCACGCGTGCCTTTCTCGCGGAGAAGTTGCGCTGTTCTGATGGATTTATTTGGGCCGTCTTGATGCTGCTCCGCAACGACGACATTGGTGACATTGCTAGTCGCCAGGCGCTGTATTCTGAGCTGTTCGTGACGATTCGTGCTCTCAGCAAGGAGATGTTTGCCTGCAGCGTGCTAAGCGCCGAGCTCAAGGAAGGTGGGACAATCGAGAGCCAGCTGGAGTCTCTCAGAGATGTTGCCTCAACGTACATGGACATGCAGATGCAGAACTTGGATGCCACCGCTGAGGACCGCGAGTGCAAGATGGGCCAGATGATAACAGATGCGTGGGACAGCTTGCAGCGAGAGACGCATGTTGCCCGCCAGCTGGGCATTATGACCCCTGCGGCCTCATTGTCGTCCTCTCATTCCCCAACGCTCCTCACGCTGGAGCAGAAGTATGAGAAAGTCATGAAACCTCGTTGCTTTCGAGGCATAGCGTTGTGTGGAGTCATTCGGCATTATTACTTCGACGGCGGCGGCAGCAGCAGCAGCAGCAGCAGCAGAAGCTCGATGGTGCTTCCCAACCCACAGCAGAGACAGAAGCACATTTCGAAGGAGTTGTCGAACTTGGCGAAGAGCCTGCCTGTGTCCTGGGCCTCCTCCATTTTCGTGCGATACGATGACGACTCTGGACGTGCTGATGTGCTGAAAGCGCTTATCATCGGGCCAAGTGGAACTCCTTATGAAAACGGCTGTTTCGAGTTCGATATCTTGCTGCCTGCTGCATACCCCAATGTGCCGCCGTGTGTTAATATGCGCACCACAGGAGGCGGGCGAGTGCGCTTCAATCCCAACTTGTATGCTGATGGCAAAGTGTGCTTGTCTCTGTTGGGTACGTGGGAGGGGGAACCGTGGGACCCCAAGGTGAGCACACTTCTGCAGGTGCTGATCAGCATACAAGGTTCAATTCTAGTTGATGACCCGTACTTCAATGAGCCTGGGTATGAGAAGAACAAGACAAGCAAGAAGTCGCAAAGCGACTCGTACTCCCGCAGAGTACAAGTGGACAACATGCACGTGGCGGTTTATGAGCAGCTGAAGAACCCAAGCCCAGGCTTCGAAGACGTTATCAAGGATCACTTTTACTTGAAAAGAGGCCGTGTTCGGGAGCAGCTTGCCGCATTGGCAGCCTATCAAGTCGTGAGCAACCCACAAGGACAGGGGCACAGATGGATGCCAGGATTAGAAAAGCCGATCGGTACAATTGGTTCTGCGAGCGACAGCACCAGCTTGCATTGGAAGCTCCTGTGTGAGTTGGACAAGCTTGTTCCCAGCGCTGACCTCACCCTGGATGAGCCTTATGAGCAGTTCTCTGGCGCCAGCGGCAGTGGCATAGGTGTTCCTGGCGAGAATGCTTGCTCAGGGGAAATTGGCGTGGACGATTTCCGACGGCAACAGAGGCTGCAGCGCTTTGACGCAACGCTGGGGGGCCCAGTTGTGGCTAGCGGTGAAGCGGGACGGGACGGCGCGGGAGCAGCAGCGCTGGCTGCAGACAGTCTCGCTGCTGCCTATGACGAAGAGGAAGAGGAAGAACTGCAAAGGGCGATCAAGATGTCCATGGAAGAATGCGGCGGCAGCTGAGGATAAGGACGAGGAGGAAGAGGAGGACGAGCAGTACAGGAGAGCCTGGCAGAGGACTACAAGTTGTTTTCGTGTAAGTTTCATGTAAAGAATGTTTCATACAACGCTCATATTATTTTGATCATGCTGTCGATTCTTGATTTCATCCAGAATCGACAGCTTTTTCGAGGGGGACCTTTTTCCCATTGGCTTAATTAAAGCTTCGCAGAGTGTAGGTAGAGAAAAACCTGGTCTTTCACAGGTACGAGGTAAATACAGGGCAATCGGAACTAATCCAACAGCAAGTACAGCAGGTGTGAGTGCATTTTGCAAATTGGAAGTTGTATAGGCTACTTACGGAGTGCAGTATCTGGTCTGAAGGAAACAGAAACCACCAGGATCAATAAAAAGTAGTGATCATGGCAGCCATTCATGCGAAGCAGATGGCCAGCCTGAAGAGAGAGCAAGTGGGTACTAATATCCTTCAATACGATGACTCCAAAGTGATGAATCATTGGAGAAGGAACAGAAAGACGACGGTGGATCTGCTAGAGCTACCTGTCGCAGTGGATAGACAGCTAGAAGACCAGCGTATTCAGCAAGATTTCAACCGAAACCCGCGTCTACACATTCCTACCAAAGTAGACAAAGTGCGCAGCGAGCAAATCATAGCCAAAAAGGGCTCTTCTCGTGATGTCGGCCTCAAAGCCAATGTGGTTAACAAGTTTGTCCGTGAAGCCTCAGGAATTCATACCTACGCCCTCATTCCGCCTCCAAGACTCAAGGGAGAAACCATTCCTATGGATGCGGATCCTGAAACGAACCCGTTCGTGAAGACATATGCCAAAGAGACGAAGAAAAAGCCGCACATGGTGTCGTTCGGGCACCGGCCTAGCTCCGCCTCGCGCACGTTTAATCCCGGCACCATGAAGATCAAAATGAAGCACAACGAGCTGGCTCGAGCTCCAGTAGAAGGCAAGTTTGAATTCGGTTTATCTGTTGGCATTCTTGGCAAACTCTTGAAAGCGCCTCATATCGAAGCACCAGACGCGCACAGCGCGGTGGACCCTGATGACTACGGCAGCTTAGGTGGCGACACCCACTCAGAAGTCAAGTCTGCGGGCAGTAATTATAACCAGTCTGCTCACAATGTGAATGACATACACGGCTTGTTTACAGACCCGCCCATGTCTCCAGGCAGCTCTCCCGGAGGCCACCGCAGCCAGAGCAATAGCGCCCCGCGTGCTCCGCATGCTCAGCAGCAGCAGCGATCCACTGAAGGAATGAACAAGAGTGGTGCTGGTGGCAGCACTGCTGCTGGTGCAAAAGACGGAAAGAATATTGACCAATCATTCAATTGGGATGAGTCCCAGACAGAGTTTGGTGCAGACTCGTGGATCTCCGGCAGTCCTGTCGAAAAGAAGAAAACGTCCTTATTCTCTGGAGGAATAGGGAATATCGACCACTTGGACATTCGTATTCCCGGATTTCCGCGAGGCGGCAGTGTGGAGAAGAAGAAGAAAAAGAGATTGCCGTCAAAATTGACTCCGGTAAGTTCGTCAATTACCTCTGTGCGTTGAGTTATGTTTCAATGTGATTTGCCAATTGGTGGAGGAGGAGTAGGCGAGGCCAGTGATTACCCAAGACCTGAGACGCTCAAGTACGATGTGGAGACCTTCTTGTCCTACGACGACATGCCTGAGGCCTGCCTATTTCTCCAGAATTGCCGCTGTTATCTCTTCTTTGTTTATATTTGCCGTGCACTAATTTCTTCTATTCTCGAATCTTTCGAATGACTCTCACTCTCACTCATACTTCTTCAACAGATCAAGAGCAAGGCTGACGTCAAACCCTGGGACGAAGCTCATAACGTCATCCACCCAATGGATCGCCAGAAAGAAATATACGCTCTCAAAGCCAACTTCATGAATGACCAGCAACTGAACCTCGCCGAGCGCCTAGCGCGCTACAACCAGAAGGCCTTGGCGGATGAGAAGACTTCCTTCTGCAGCGGAAAGCAGGAGCTGGATATGGAAGTGCTGCGCGGAAAGCCTCCGTCGGAGATTCAGAAAATGGCATCTCCAGTAAAAGGGCAGCCTGTGTTCTTCGATCCGCTGAACAGCCAGCTGCAGGTGGTGAAGAACAGGCGCAAGGAGCTGGACGAAGAAAATGAGGTCAAGTGGAAAGGGCAGGACTTCCAGCAGTCCATCGCGGGTATTCCTAAAGTTGCCTATCACCCTGCTACGCTGCTGGTACAGTTGCAAACGGGTCAGATGAACTTGAAGCAAATTAGTCGCATGGCCAAGGTCAAGCCCGACTCCTGGAAAGATGAAGACTTCTACGGCCCCGACGACAGTGCCAGCCAGGACAGCGCCAGCCAGAACGGCTCCCCAGTGCGGCGAAGTCAAAGTCAGAGCCAGGCAGCTTCCAGCCCACAGTACGACACCGCCGGACAGGTGCTTCCAGAAGCTTCGCTGCAACTAGCCATGTTGAAAGCTAAGAGTGGCGACCAGCGAGCTTTATATGAGCTGTTCATGGAGAACAACGCACAAGAATATCACCCAGTGTTGTCCAGCACCGGAGGCATGATCCAGGAAGGAAGCTTGGCTGTCAGTGATTTCAATTACACGGAAGGACAAGGGAATTACCAAGTGGAATATGGCCAAGTTGATGGGCAATATTCTGACAATGACGCACCGCCTGCGCTGCAGATACAAGAGAGGACTATGACGCCAATCACCCACCCGGAAGAGTTTGCTGCCAGTCGCGACTCCACTCCCGTTGCCACCCTCCCACAGGAAACAGGAGCTTCCCCAGCTAAGGCTGCCAGCAAGACGAATAGCAACACTTCGTCCAATGTGAATAGTGCGCCCAATACTAAGCCTGCAACTCCGAAAGCTGCCACTCCAGGCACACCCATCGTAGCAACCGAGGAGCCTGTGGAGAAAATCGACCCATCCATTACCGCTGCGTTTTTTGAGAAAGACGGGTTCCAAGAGCTGCCATTGAATGAGGTGGGAGATGATGAGCGCAGCATTGACAAGGAGGAAAACCGCTCGCCGAAGTCCCCGCAGAGGCAGTAAGTACGTGGGTTGAGCGGATCGGCAGCTGGACCTAGACCTCGCATCCACACCCAGCAAAATATATTTAGTGTTGATTTCATGTGTTTCTAATGTAAGCAAGTGTCTATTCTTCGTACATCAAATATAAATCTATCACAAACAATACAAATCGCAACCTCGTGCTCTACTTGAACGTCTACACACCAGCCTTGTACCGGACCAGCCCGATGCTGAAAGTTGGCTCTGCGGTCACAACAACTGCGCCTTCTCCTGTCGGGGCAGAGATATAGCAGTCGCCTTCCATCCCGCAGTCATGCGCTACCTTTATCATCGCTGCTGCTACATTCCGATCTACCCTTTCTTTCCTTTGCTGAGTAAAAATGTCCCCAGACGCACCGCTAGTTAGCCCCATAACGGTAGGCCCCGCGCCTGAAAGATAGGCTGCACACGCTCCTGCCTCTAGCGCTGCAGTGATCATGAGTTGCATGTGTGGATACATGGCTTTTCCACGCTGAGGCTGGTGTAGAGCATCCTCTGTGGCCCACCGCAGCTTATCCATCTTATTCGTGTGCAAGGCGTTTATCAGCTGCGCCACCCGCCCTATGTTGAACACGGCCTCTCCCCTGCTTATCGTGTCGCTCAGCACACCTCTTGCCACACTGGTCTTGCCAATGTTCTTTGGGATGAAGCACACACATTGCATGCCTGGCGGAGTGCTGATTCGGTCGGACATCCACCTGTTGTCGGCGAAGACTCCAATCTGGATGCCTCCATACAGGGCTGGCGCCACGTTGTCCGGATGGCCCTCTATCTCGCACGCCATGTCCAGGAGCTCTTCCTTGTCCACACTCTGCACTGTGTGGCCAGCTAGCACGAGGCCCGCGATCAGCCCTCCAATTATTGCGGCTGAGGAAGAGCCTAGACCGCGTGCATACGGGATGCGATTGACCAAGCTGTACTTTAGGAAGGGTAGCGGCTTGCCAGCACGCTTAAATGCTGCTGCCACGCCGTGGCAGACCAAATTCGTCTCGTCATAGGGAATGTCGTCAGCACCTTCCCCTATACAGTGCACTTCGAACTTATCAGAGCGCTCTACGGTGAATTCAGACCACATATCCACTGCCATGCCGACTGTATCGTAGCCAGGACCGAAGTTAGCAGTCGTAGCGGGTACTCTAACCACCACTTTAGAACGCTCCATGTTCATGGAACGCTCCATGTTCATGATTTCATCCTCATTGCCAGACTTCTTTCTCGTCGCTGTAGCTGCCGCTGTCCTTTTGGAACTGGAAGTAGAAACAGGAGAGCTCAGCTTACGTGGCACATGTGTCGATGATCTTAGTCCTAAAAAGACTGATCCAACGAACAACACCCATCCGTGCACGACCAACCCATCTACGTTGCTCCCTACCATTGTAGAGATTGAATATTGTTAAGCGGAAATTGGATTTTTTGGAGGACGTACGGACGGTCGATCGACCGTCCGTACGTACTAAGCGTTTTCGCCACCAGCAAATCAAACACAATTGAAAGCCATTTTAAGCAATCGAAAGTATTAATTCAAGGTATGTGCTTTTCATGATCGATAGACCATAGCTTGAAAAGGCATATGGAGGAAGCGCAGGAGATTTTATTTCATTTTTCATGCAGAAATGATGTATGGATTGTGACGTCTAACTGCCGATTTGCTAACCACCGTTTCACCCTCTTCCTTAACATATTTTGCTCTCAAATTCATACCCTGCCCTCACAAACACTCCTACAATGCGTGGTTCGCCAGATGAGAGAGATCGTCCACGTTCAAGCAGGCCAGTGCGGTAACCAGATTGGTGCCAAGTTTTGGGAGGTTATCTCCGATGAGCACGGTGTAGACCCTACGGGTACCTACCACGGTGACTCCGATCTTCAGTTGGAGCGCATCAACGTGTACTTCAACGAGGCCACCGGTGGACGCTATGTGCCCCGTGCCATCCTTATGGACTTGGAGCCCGGTACCATGGACTCTGTCCGTGCCGGTCCTTTCGGCCAGCTTTTCCGCCCCGATAACTTCGTCTTCGGACAGAACGGAGCCGGTAACAACTGGGCCAAGGGTCACTACACCGAGGGTGCTGAGCTGATCGACTCCGTGTTGGACGTTGTCCGCAAGGAGGCCGAGTCTTGCGACTGCCTTCAGGGTTTCCAGCTCACCCACTCCATGGGTGGTGGAACCGGTGCCGGTATGGGTACACTTCTGATCTCCAAGGTCCGTGAGGAGTACCCCGACCGTGTCATGACCACCTTCTCCGTGATCCCTTCCCCCAAGGTGTCCGATACCGTGGTTGAGCCTTATAACTGCACCCTTTCCGTGCATCAGCTTGTGGAGAACTCTGACCAGTGCTTCTCTCTTGATAACGAGGCCCTTTACGATATCTGCTTTCGCACCTTGAAGTTGACCACCCCCACCTACGGTGATCTTAACCATCTTGTGTCTGCTGCTATCTGCGGTACCACCTGCTCCCTTCGTTTCCCTGGTCAGCTCAACTGCGATCTTCGCAAGTTGGCCGTGAACATGGTTCCTTTCCCTCGTCTTCATTTCTTCATGATGGGATTTGCCCCTTTGACTTCTCGTGGATCTCAGCAATACCGTGCACTCACCGTGCCCGAGTTGACCCAGCAGATGTTCGATGCCAAGAACATGATGTGTGCCGCCGACCCCCGTCACGGCCGTTACCTCACCTGTGCTTGCCTCTTCCGTGGACGCATGTCCACCAAGGAGGTCGATGAGCAGATGCTTAACGTCGTCAACAAGAACTCTTCTTACTTCGTGGAGTGGATCCCCAACAATGTCAAGGCATCCATTTGCGACATCCCCCCTAAGGGACTTAAGATGGCCACCACCTTCGTTGGTAACACCACCGCCATCCAGGAGTGCTGGAAGCGTGTGTCTGAGCAGTTCACTGCCATGTTCCGCCGCAAGGCCTTCCTTCACTGGTACACCGGCGAGGGTATGGACGAGATGGAGTTCACCGAGGCTGAGTCCAACATGAACGATCTTGTCTCTGAGTACCAGCAGTACCAGGACGCCACCGCCGAGGAGGAGGGTGAGTTCGACGAGGATGCTG
>JACKZZ010019968.1_pt1 | contig 53169 bp, 27 predicted proteins | sample 8027871 | NCBI WGS metagenome assembly JACKZZ01 (sample SAMN15724774, study PRJNA655200) | protist metagenome | isolation source: fluorescence activated cell sorting (FACS) single amplified genomes of... | place: USA: West Boothbay Harbor, Gulf of Maine | collected 2000-07-19
TCTCATGACTTTTTAAGTGATAGAGATTGGTGGATGACAAGTAAAAAGTCTGGAGAGGGTGGCCAATTAGAAGACTACCTACAGACCTACGCTTTTGAGAACTATGATTTAATGCGCGGTCACATTGCTTTTAACAAATTTCGTAAGCGAAGAAATACACTGAGAAAAGTAGGTTCATTAAAAGCTGTCATTCGTGTGACAGCAAAGAATCCTCGTTATGATGATGAGTACACCCGATTCAACCGAGCGTATCGCACTATAGAGAAAGCCGTCGTGCGCTTGTACGTAATTCGTGCGCAACATTTGTTACCAACAGATATTTTAGGTAGCACAACTAGTAAACAAGCTGCAGATCCGTACTTACGTGTTAAACTTGGTGAAACTGAATTTAAGGATGTATCAAACATTCAGCGTAGAAATTTAAACCCAGATTTTTTTAGTTGCTATGAATTTCAAACCACTATCGCTGGCCCCACAAAACTCCAATTAGGAGTTTGGGATAAGAATACATTTTCTTCAGACGCACTTATGGGAGAAACTACAATTGATTTAGAGGACCGATGGTTTCATCCAAAATGGACAGCTTTAGCATCAAAACCTGCGGAGGTGCGCACCCTTTATAAGCTTGGAGGTGGTACTAATTCGGCAGCAGGCAATCTCACCTCACAAGGGTTAGTAACTTTATGGGTAGATATTTTTACTCAAGAAGAAGCTAGTATGGAAGAAAATGCAAGAGTTGCTATATCAGGACCCGAGCGTAAGAAATTTCAGTTGCGAATCGTGACATGGCGATCTGACGGTATTCCGAACTTAGATAATGGAGCCAGTGATTTGTTTATGCAGTACAGCATGCAGGGTTCTACAGAAAGCTACATGACTGATACTCATTGGAGGTGTAAAGACGGAAAGGGCTCATGGAACTATCGTTCTCTTATCCCTGTAGAACTTCCTATTAAAAAACGTGAAGAGGGACGTTTGAAAATAGTTTGCATGGAGCGGAACATTCTCACAGCCAACACTCTGATAGGTGTGAATACATTCAACTTATATGATTGGCTCATGCTTGCTTACAAGAGACAAAGTACAGTGTTTCCACTCAAAGAAATGAAAGAAAAGATGAGACATCGTGATAAACTTATTGCTAAAATGGACGAAGAAAAACCCATTTTGGCAACAGCAAAAGATAGCGAGGACGAGTCCGACAGTGAGGATGACGAAGAGTTGAACTCAGAGGATGGCGATATGCACGATGACGATGACGATGACTATGGTGGAGAGTATAATGATAAGCAACCACTTTTACAACAAAAAGGTGATAAATCTGGTCCAGCATATGGTAGTTCTAAAACTAAAAAGCAGAAGAAAAGTAAAAAAGACAAGAATAAATCAGAATCACCTGCAAATGCCGGTGATATCGAAATGACTACCCTGGACGACGACGAGGGAGAGCACTCAAATATTGGCGCTATCTTCAATCAAATCAACGTGTACTTAGGAGTTGGTGAAGCTGTTGCTGATGATGCAGATTGGTTTGAAATAACAAGAAAAGACAAGGACACACAAAGTGAAATTTCCTGTGGACGCGTCGCACTCTCTATAAGCATTGTGCCTGAAATAGAGTATGAGAACGACCCCGTGGGCAAGGGCCGTGAAGAGCCCAATAAGGATCCATATCTTCCACCGCCCAACGGTCGTCTATCATTTAGTCTCAATCCCATGGCTATTTTCTATGAGCTATGCAGTCCTCGTGTAATCTGCTGGCTAGTCTGCTGCGTGTGCTGTGTGTTTCTCTTTACCATTATGATGCTGGTAGGGACACAACTGTCCGGTTTCGTCGCGTTAGTCAGTATTATCAAGGGCGATTACTAGAAAATAATGTGGTATATATGTTTAAATTGTAATATTTTGTTATTATACTTATTAAGATTTTTTTCTCTACAAATTACGTTTTCAAGACCCACCTTCGAATACACAGCTTTTTACACTTTTAATTTACTTTAAATCATTTCAATCTGCTTTCGTGTTAAAGTTGGTGCGGATGGTTGTGCGGCCGTAAATGTGTATTCCTGTTTATATCCTTGAGGTGCTTCATACTGGGCTTCAGGGCGAGGAGACAATGCGGTCCCAGTAAGGTGCTCGTGTGTTCCCGTATGCACGTCGTTCGGGCGAAGTTTCCACGCGGTGCCGAAATATTGCCACATGACGGAGCTGAAGCACATCACACCGTAAAGGGCTATACTAGTGATGAAAGCAGCCCCCCATATCTTATAAAGGCCATTGAATGTATTGGTACACATAGCCTTATTGATAAAAGTATTGTACACTGCATACATAGGTTCGCAAGATGTTTCTGAATCGATGTCGCCGAGTCCTCCAGAAATAGAGTTGAGCTGGGTTGCGATATACGACACAGTTTGGCCATTAGGATCATTAGCTGCTTGACACAAAGTATTCAAATCTGACATATATGAACCTGATTCGCTGGTAGTTCCGAACAAAGCAATTTGATCTTGAGATTCTGTGAGACTGGCGGTGAAAGGACTGGAACCTACGCACGTGCTGTAGTAGGAGACGAGGTCACCAGTACCAGATGGAACCATGTTTGCCAAATTGTCTGAAGGTTCCATGCAGAAGTCTGCGTATGCTGTTACTATGATCATGAGTACACAACACAAGATTGTTGCAACGATACACACGATTTCTCCCAAGAAAAGACCGAACATCATAATACACTTGCTGGCGATACATGCACCAAACATGAAGATTAAGTTCAAAAGAAGAATAAAACCGTAAAGAGCATACAATGCATATGTTTTGGGTGTTCCGCCAAATTGAGTAACTCCGTCTATCATTGAATCAATCATATCGGGCAAGCTCTTAACAAGATTGAGAATAAAATCACTCGCAGCGACAACCAACTCAGCCGAACTAATAATACCATCGAGAGAACTCTGGGCTCCTGCGTCACCACTGGTGTCACCACAAACATTAGGATTAACTTTGATTTCCGTGACTTTATAACTAAGATTAACACCTGCTACTCGCATATTGTTAGTGTAGCTTATAATATTATTGAAGATGTCTTTGAGAAGCGTCAACGACAAGTTGATGTTGTCTTTTCCTTCGTCTAAGTCAGAGTTGGGGAAATACAATAAATGATCTGCTAGTAGCATAAGAAACATGAAAAAGCAAAATCCCCAAAAAGCGCGGTTACGGGACTTAATAATCTTCTCAGGATTATCCACCATTTGCTCGTCAGTGGGAGCAGGGTTCAGACATTTACAACACAATCTAAAAAATAAACATAATTGTAAAATTACTACAGAAACAATACCCACAATAATAAGAAGAATAGGTAAAGTAACTAAACCAGTTGTATAATTACCCAACGGTGTTCCATTATCTTGAAGCATGTCATTAACCTCCAATGTTGTCAAGTCAGTGACAGCCCATTCTTTTGCATCAGATACACCCATCGTATAAGCGTCAAGTCTGGGCATGCTATTGTGGATAGTATCCACAGCAAAGGTTGGTTCATATTTTTCAGGAACAAAACTTGCCATTATCAATTCGCTGTTTGAGTTGGTGAAAGGTTGCAGTATTTGTCGAAATTCAAGAAAACACAGTTAGTTTCGTCAGCCAGGTACTAAATACTACGACTATTTGTAAGTTATAGTGGTATCTAAACTACGTTTGAAGATAAGCGTGAGGAGTGGCGTGCACTTCCTCTTTTTCCTGGACCGACGGCTGTACGGTTTGGGAATCCGGACGGAAGTACGACAGTGACGACGTAGCGTTTCGGCCTGTAGTAGGTTATTTTGTAATCTACTAATTATTATTATACGACAATGACGACGATCTAATTATTGCAGTTGAAAAATGGGCCATTGGTAAATTGGCTTATGATCTTATGATATCGCTTTCATAACATTAATGAGAATGTTCCAATATCACATGCTCTCTTAATAACATACAATTTATAAGTACAAACTTTCTATAATTTATAATTCTTCTTGTGCTTCATTAGAATTGGCCTTCTTGGCGCTCGCGCTCGCCCGTCCGAAGCCCCACAATGACGAGTTGGCTGCATAGCCCGCTTTGGCTTGTGTTGTTGATTTTCTATCAGGAACATTAGGACCTGGAATTTGATCATTAATAGGATTTATTATTGAAATTCCACGAGCATCAGCATTGCTGGTTATAGGACCATTGTCTGCAGCACTGAGTTTGTGTTGATTACCCCGTCCTTGGCGGAAAGCGGTCATCCTCAGCTCCGCGTCATTACTGTCAAGATAGGCTGATTCAGGATCGTTAATATCAATTCCATAATCACCATAGGATAAGTTCCATCCAAATTTAAAGAATTCCCATAGCATTCCAACAACAATGATAAGTATAAAATAGATTGTTGTCAACGCAAACATGTTGAGGAATAGTTCATAGACACCATAAAAACCTTGAGAGCACATTGTTTCGTTGACCACCAAGTTAAATATGACATTCATGGTCTCGCAATTGTTGACTTCTTCAATATAAGTGGTACCATTGCTGACATCACTGAGACTAGCAACTGCATCGGACCACTTTGCCTGTTCTGCAGGTATCTGCGCAGTGCACGTGCTGGCGAGATATTCTAAACTCTGGTAAGCCGTCTGATAACCGGACTTGAAGTCATTGATACTAGGTGCCATCGGATCATCAGTAGCACAGGTTCCCACAAACTCTAGGAATTGCTTTGTACTTTGACTGGGGGCCATGGCGACTAGATTGGCCACAGGAGTCATGCAAAAGTCGGCAAGCCCCTCAACCCATACCATGAAGCCACATGACAGGGCAAGGCAGCCAATGACCACAATGCATGTAATCAAATTTGATGATACCATAATAATCTTACTGCGATAGAAATAGCCTATTACAAATAGTGCCGTTAATATGAAAAAGAACGAATATACTGCGTAAACGTAGTCGTTCTGATAGATCAAGTCGAAAACAGACTCGAATGAGTCGAGGCCCATGGGGATCTCTTGCAAGTAATTATAAGGCACACCACTTCCTGTCAAGATAGTATTTGCTCCCGCTATAACATTATTCTTACTTTGTGTCATTGCACTATCTGACATGTCGCATTGACTATTTTCTATGATCGAAAGTACGTTTAGTGCATTGTCATTGATGTCCGCGAAGTTAGCCACTGTGTTGGTGCACAATGTTCTGATGTTCTTCGCTGAGCTCACAATTAGTTGTGATGCTGACTTAATATCTGCATCACTTTTCCATAAATAGTTGTTACAAATAATGGATGATATAATGGAAAAGCCAAAAAAGAAGACAACTATTTTACGTCTGAATACAACCTTGTCAACATTTTCCAAGTAATCTGCATCTTTAGGTCCACATCTTGCTACCATATAACGACTCACTATCCATGCAAAGATAGCTATAGTTCCTATACAAAATATAAGTAATGGTAATGTATATAAAGATTGAAAATATAGTATATTGCTGCTCAGAATATCAGAAACACTTTTGTGATTTATTGATTGATTATCTATAGCCCAACCAGTGTAACTTGACTCGTGTAAAGCTGCTGATAACCGGGGAATGTTATGCATGCGTAATACTTCTGCTGATGGCTCATATTGATCAATTAAATTCAACAAAGTGGCTGGCACTGCCGCAGGGATGACATAGTCTTCTCGATTACCCATAGTTATCACTTATGCACCACTATTTTAAGTTGTTATCACAATAAACCTCAGCAAACGAGTAACAAAAAGGTCTTGTTGCACTGAAGATACTTTGCAACCCCTTCCTTTTATCTTATCCTTCCAACTGCCGAAAACATGTTGGAGTGAAATTTCGGGCCGCTGCCGCCATTTAAGCCCCCCTTTTTGCGAATGAGGTTTTCATTGCTTGATTGGCTTCTAAAGGATACCATCTTGCACTATGGCTTCTTCTGCTGCAAAGCTTGTTCGTCCTGTACGTAATGCCAGCTTATATCGTGCTTTAAATAGAGCTGCATCCCAATTTAGCACTAGTGGTACCAAAGTTGGTCTTATTGGTCTTGGTAACATGGGTGCAAGTATGGCTTCTAATTTAGTAAAGAGTGCAACTCATCCTAGTGATGTATGTGTTTATGATGTAATGCCTGAAAATATTGAGAAACTCGTCGCTGAAGGTGCTACAGGATGTCCTGATGTTGCCTCCCTTGCAGCTAAATGTGATACTATTATCACTATGGTTCCTGCAACTGCTCATGTTACTAGTCTTTTAAAAGATGCAAATGGTATCTTCGCACATGCAAAAAAAGGTACTTTGATCATCGATTGCAGTACAATTGATCCTATTGCATCATCTAACTTATCTAATGAGGCTGCTACTATGGGACTCCGTATGATCGATGCTCCTGTTTCTGGTGGTGTTACTGGTGCTGCTGCTGGTACACTAACTTTTATGGTTGGTGGCTCTGATGATAATGTATCCTCAGCTACCCCTACTCTTGATCGTATGGGTGCTAAGATCATTCATTGTGGGGCCCCTGGGGCCGGAGGTGTGACCAAGCTATGTAACAATCTTTCACTCGCTATTTCTATGATTGGAACATGTGAAGCGATGGCTCTTGGTAAGCGCTTAGGTATGGATTCAAACAAGTTGGCAGAAGTTATGAATACTAGCACAGCCCGTTGTTGGAGTTCTGACACTTACAACCCCGTGCCCGGAGTAATTGAAGGTGTTCCTGCAAACCGTGACTATGCTGGTGGCTTTGGTGCTGCATTGATGGAAAAGGATTTGACTTTAGCTATGAATGCTGCATCACAAGTGAAAGCTCGCTTACCTCTTGGTGGTAGTGCGCACCAGTTGTATGGTTTACTATGTGAGAACGAACTTGGAGACCGCGATTTTGGTGTTGTCTACAAGTACTTAATGAACAACTATAAGGGTGAGTAGTTGTAAGAATATTCATGTGATGCAACCATATGACAGCAAAACATCAACATTTATGTAAGCTGTATTTAACAAAATACACACAAAGAACAAATATTCATGATTATTATCCTAATATCGACTATCACCACGCAAATGTCATGTGGCCGTCTCCGACTGCTTCGATGGCTGCCCCTGAGTTAGGAGACGACAGTGCCGCGTACAACATGGCTTCCCGAGTTTTCTCTTTAAAACCATGCCTAACAAATATCTCATGAGCCTCCTGTGCTTCACGATATCCTCTTGCGTGCATGTCGTACATGTAGTCGTCGTCACCAGGAATGATAAAGTCTAGAAACCCTGGAGGGTCTTGAAGGTGCACATGGGATGTAACATCTGTAGGGCTAACACGCACTGTTTTGGCATTTGCTATTGGAGAATTATTTGTAAGACCACCATCACAATAGAATTCACCTTCGACACGTCTCCATGGACAACAAAATATGGGGAGATTCATGCTACTGAAGACGCTGTTTATCACAGATTCTTTTGTCGGGTAGTTTACCATCAGACGTGATGCGCCTGTCAACGCATGAGTCAAGGAGAGTACCAATCGACCACCTGCAAGGATGTCTTCTACATCTCTATCAGTATATCCTTCCAATAACTCTTCAAATGCACCTGCAACGTCGTCTAGAATTCTTCCGAAAGGACCAAACGGTAAGCTCCGACTAAACTTTGCTAGCCTACAATTCTCTTCAAATGCAACCTCCATGTCAAGGCCTAATGCGAGCATAGCAGCGACAATTGAACCACCTGAAGCTGCTAAAAATGTAACATTTTTCAAATCAAAATGCTCTTGCAAATATTGGGCACATCCGATATGATATACAATGACGCATCCCGATCCTTGAAAGCATACAGATGGTCTGTTTACCTCTTTACCTCCTTCATCTGAATGCATGCTATTACTTAGTGACAAGTTAGACTCTCCTACTAACCAGTCTTCGTCATTGTTTCCTCCGTGACGGAAATTTCGCGGAAATAACATACTCAATAAATTTTCATACCACCTCAACTTTGTGTGTCCTCGCCTCACTTCTTGTACATCCAGTAGACACTCACCATCGCCTATTCTATCTTGCCTAAATCTCGTGATGAGTTTATTTCTATAACGAGGACGTTCTATCAACCACCAATAAAGAGATCCAAGAACTACTACGCCTGCACTTGATCCAGCAATCAATGCAAACCTTTTGGGTTCTTTGATCATCCTGCTGAGCCCTATGTTGACCATGATGATTTTTTTAATCCACAATCGCAGATCCAACACTTAAAGTTTACATACGCGTATTGTGGAATTCACTTTAAAGAATGAATTCAATCGTCGTGTGGTCCCGGCTCGGATTTGCTTTCCTCTGACCTCATTCGTCGACGTGCCTACTACTCATTATACGTAGAGACCCTCTATGGTGTTGGTGATATTGTTCTTGTTATTTCGGTGGTTTTGTTTCGTGCAATTTAGATGAAATAGTTGGAGGACACCGGAGAAACAAGTTTTATTTACATCCACAAAAACTGAAACAATCTATAGCTATCCTTCTTCCTGGCGTGATGGGTCTTCTGTTTCTCCTCTAGGCTGCTGTCCAGGCATTCCGTTCTTTAAAATGTCGTAGATTTCGTTGACGGAATCCAATTCTTTGCCCATTTTGACGAACGCAGCTCCACGAATTTTGAGAGCTTCTACACGACGGCGTCGGGAGAGGTCATCTACAGAATTATCATGGGTAGTCTTACGACAGATCTTTTCAACAGTAGCTCTAATATCCAGTTCCACAAAACGCCATGCAATGATAGAAACATTCGTCATAGCGGAATCAGCGCGGCTTCTTAGTTCTTTCTCTTCTTCGGGGGTCAATGAAACAACATCAGGGGTTTGCTTATCACTAGGTGTTGAATTGGTTGCATCTGGTTCACTACCGTCGACGGGAGTTTCTGGTATCGATTTATTCACTTCCGCCTCAGACTCTGGTTCATTACCACCAAACCATCCAGTGAAAGACTTTCGTAGCGACTTCTTTAGTGAGCTAGTTTCTGGAGCCATTGCATTTACAATACTTTTAGCACCTGTAAAGCCTATAGACGCTTTAGTATACATATGTCGTATAGCTTGTTTAGCGTTAACAGCCACTTTGTCAAAAATAGCTGATTCTGATCGTGCCCACTCAATATATGCATTGCCAATGAGGTATACCAAGATTGAGCCAAGAGGAGTATTTACCATCTCTTCAACTTCCTTTACACACATTTCAGAATATCCTTGTTCATCTCCTTCACTATAATTAGAAAATGAATCCAAATAATACTGGAGTTTACTAGATAAATGCACAGCACATTTGACCTGACGTTGGTTTTGCAAGAAATTCATCAATCTTCGATGATATTCACTGCCAAAGCCTTGTATTCCTTCCATCGAGAAAGGTGGAATATCATCTTTAATGCCTGTATCTGCATCAGATGTAGAAGATGTGCTAGAAGAAGCTTTGTTTGACTCCTCCATAGTGGACAACCCAAGACGAAATTGAGCTGCAAGTTGCAACTCGCCAATGAGAGGTTCGAAGTCTTCAGTTCCGAACACCATGGCAAAGAAAGCTCTCGGGTCCATATTAGATTCAGCATCAACAACATTTTCACGACCACCTTCGTCATACGCACTTCTAGTTTGCTCATTGCTGAGAACAGTGTAAGCATCGCCTATCTTCTGGAATTTTGCATTTGCGTCTGCATCATTGGGATTTCTATCAGGGTGATTCGCTCTAGCAGCAATGTAGTACGCTTTCTTAAGTTCAGAGCTTGTACAGCTAGGGGAAACTCCAAGTATATCATATAACTCTGTATCGCGGACTACCTTTTTTGGTTCGGTAGATTCAGTTTCTGGGACTGTTTCTGCTGTTTCTGGCCCAGTCGAAGTTGACAGATTTTCAGTTGACTTGTCAGCATCTGATTGTTTGGATGCTTCTAAACGAGAGGCACGAATCTTAGCTACTTGTTCATCATACATTATACGATACTCTGCTTCCATTTGTTTGATAAATCCCTCTTCATCTATAGCGAGGACTTTTTTTGAGTCTTCAGGAAGGTTGTAAAAGATCCAATCTTTTCTTTCGTCATCCCAATCCATACCTTCCATTCCGGCAACAGCAGCTGCAGGACTATTTAAAACACCACGGCCTACTTGTGCTACACCTGTACCAACACCATAAACAGCAGTGGCCGCACCACCAATAACACCCATAACCAATCCTGTACCCGCACCTTTAATAGCTCCAAAGGTTCCACCAGACTGATGACCGTCAATTCCACCTTGAATTGGAGCAGCCATCATCATGGCGATTCCACCTAACACACCCTTAGACACATTACCAATACCACTGGATAAACCATCAATTGCATCCTTGGGCTTTTCCGAAGAGAATACCTCTCTCATCATATTTTGTGCTTGCTGAGTTTCTTCCTCATCGTTAGAACCAGAGCTCGTCTCCACAAATTCCTCAACAGGCTTTGATTCAAATTCACTCATTCTTGATATTGACAATCAACAACTATTTTTTAAGGAATTTTTATATAATATGAAATCATATGAAATTCGTACGGGCGTACGTATGAATGGGATGAGTATAAACACTATAAATATTTTTCAATTTAACTGATATATTAAATACCGCGCAAAAACTTTGTGTTTTTATGTTTATGTTTGTTTTTCTATAATATTGTGAAATTGTTATGGAAGAAATGAAAGGATTTGTATTGGTGTTGGGGTTAGGGTATCTTATTATAAGGATAGGACAACGATTGTTCCACTTGCTGACTGGGCGAGTGCAACACAACTTCGATTTTAGTCCTAGACGGGTCATGACTTTGTGGTTGAGTGCTAGAGGTATTTCTATCAAGGAACATGAAACAATAAGTGCCGATGGAGTCAGACTCAAATTTCTGTTGATTGGTACCGGAAGGAAAGTAGTCTATCTTGCGAATGGGGTCGGCACTGATCTTTTCATGTGGTTTCCACTTTTGAAAGCACTATGGAAAGAAAGCAATGAAACATTTTATAGAGATGTATCAATTGCTGCTCCGAGTTATCGAGGCTTATTTGGTTCTACTCTCATTGAAGATGACCATATTGTGCAGAAGAGAACAAGAAGTAGAAGCAGAAGCAAGCGTGTCACTTCTGCAAATACCGCATCCATTACAAATCCCGAGAGCGATATGGTAGCTATCTCTATAGCGAATTGTGCGTCAGATATCTTGCAAATTCAAGCATACATGCGTGCAACTGGTAAACTTGAAGCAAAAGAATCATTCGACAGCATTATTGGATGGTCTATGGGGGCACAAACGGCGCTACATGCATTGTCTAAAGCTCCTACATTGGCAAAGAACGTGATTCTTCTGAATCCGACAACTGGGGACAATCTTGAGTACGCCTTTCAGCCTTTTGTGCCGCTGCCTAAATTTTTGCGGTCTAATATTGTCAAACCACTGGCAAATATGTTGATATCCACCTTAAGACCTTGCTGCTATAACAAAGTATGGGATGTTTTGGGGGCATTCGCTCGATCGTCGGTCTTCCGAGTTTTACTTGAAGTAGGGTCCTTTGTCGGCGGCAACGTCCCAGAGCAAGGCGCTTACTTTCATGAGTATATGATTGATACTTTTCAAAGTAGAGCGCATACTGCGGCACTATTAGACCTTCTGTTAGCACTAAATGCTTCATGTTCATATGAAGAAACTCATCTTCCCCATCGATGTGTGCTGATGTCTGGGTTGGGTGATTTTATGACTGGTGTCTATCATGCCAATACTTTGCAGAAAAATATGAAAGGATGCTTTAAACATCAGATTTTCAAATCTGCATCTCATTTTCTTTTGCTGGAGCATCCACAAGATGCTGCGCTATTGATAATGGAAGCAATGCAGTTGGAAGCCATGAAGAAAAAGGTATGAGGCAGAGTCCAAGTTGCGGTATAGTTCAACAGTGTTCATGATGATTGTTGTTTGTAATTTGTGAATATATATAAATGTGCATACCACTTTTTTTCTTATATATCAATCCCGTGATAATTGCTTTGATAAAAAGAAGAGATTTTCTCGTTTTGAATTGGTCGGAGCTCTCGACAGTATGCTGCTGACAACCCGGCTCTTGTAAACAGGAGGGGTTTCAGTGAAGTGTGAAGAATTGATAAGTACGAGATGAGAAGAAGTGTAAGTGTTGTTGCCTACTTTTAATTTCGTGGTGCATTCGAACACGATTTACTACGTCTTGAGGCTCTATTGAACAACGATCAAGTGTTGTTAGACCTTGACACTTAATTTATCAGATCCTAGGCATTATGTTGTCAAGTTTATGGTCATCAGAAGATGACTCAGTGCAAAACTTGTCACGACGACCATCATCTATGGGTGGGTACTTACTAAAATTGAAACGAAAATGTTCCGATGAGGTAAGCAGCTCTGTGTCCACTACAAATTCTACCACTTTAAACCAGAAACGTACGGGAATTGATCTTGTCGATTCATCAGCTACTCTATTAGATCCATTTGGACAATGGAACAGACGATGGATTAACATCGAAAGCCATTACTTGCGTTGGTATAGTAAAGTAACAACTTCTCAAGCCTCAGGTAGCGTGGATCTCCGATACGTAACATGCATTCGTGAGTTACGTGAATCAGATCTATCTGGTAATATAACGACTAATAATAGTAGTAACATGAATGCAGCAGGTACAGGCATAAACAAGCACAGTGATAATGCAGTCTCCTTTTTAATAGAGAGTAAAGAACGGCCGCTGGTTCTGCGATGTGCATCACCTGGAGAGATGGAGAAATGGGTGCGAATCCTAAACATGCTAGTAGATAGAGCGCAAGGTGGTGATGGTACTCGTGGTGTTTCTTCTAACCCGAAAGGCGTGACAGCAGATGTTAGCGACAACGGACCATCTCGAGGAGGCATGTTCAACTCTTCTGCTCCCGTACATGTGTCAACTGAAACACCATCTTTGGTGCAAGTATGTAACAATACTCAACGACCGAATAGTGCAGATTTGACTTCTAGTAGTAGTCGAGGGAGTAGTCGAGACAGCAGTAGCACTGGGCCAGAGCGAAGACGAAAACGGAAAGAAGCTGCAGCGCGGAAGAAGGACGATAAAAGTATCGAAGGTAGAATTGATAATGCATTGACTGACCTAGCAGGTATTGAATCCGTTACAGGCAAAATGTCAAATTCTTCAGCTTCAGTCCATACGACTGATTCCACTATAAAGACCCCCGAGAAGATGAGTTCGACAAGCACTGTCCATTCACCAGATGCTGCACGCAACGGTACAATTGCAGGTAGGATGAATCCAGCAAATGCAACACTACCCACTGTTCAAGATATAGAATCAGACTCTAGTATACTGCAAGATTCTGCAAGGTTTTCTTATGGTGGAACGACTGGTGTCTTCCACGTTCGAGGTGGGTCTACATTTGAGTCAAAGCGTCAAGAACAGTTCAATGGACACAATCCTGCTTTTGGTGGCGATGTCATGGATACAACTAGTACTAGTGGTAGTATGGGATTGCGTATTCGACGTAACATTGAAGAGAACCCAGTCGCAAATGACGTAAATAATGGACACTCATTTTTATCTGCTGGAAATCGTCCAGGGAGTGCTGGAAGTACTACTTCTACTGGTATGGCTGGTTTGGGCGGAAGGAGGGGAATCGGATACGGTACTGGTGCTGGAGCTGATAGTTCATCTCACGCTACTAAATCTACGAAGTCTTATGTGAACAAAAAGGACAGTCACTTGAAACATTCTGAAAAAACACAAAGTAAAAAAGGGGCAGTGAATGGTGGAGCCCCGCTGCCGCCACCCATGCCTGACGCATCCATGCCGGATGCTTATCGCATAAAAAAAGATGATATTATGCGCAAACTTGGTGCAGTTAATGTGGCATTGTCATCTAAGAAAGCATGGGGAAGTCCCGTATCTTCGCAAGTATATGAAGGTGAATGTAGTGATCACACTTCTTTTGCACCCAAAGTAGATAGTCCAACGAACGCTGCGCTACTTCAGAGTATGGAGGACATCAACGATGTAGTGGTCGCCAATAAAAGCTCTTCTCCAGAAGTCGATAGTATAGCAGGGGTTATAGGTACGAATGGAAGTATTTCTACAAATACAAGTGCAGTGCGAACATTCAGTACACCTTCAGCTGCTTCGGATATCACTTACACTGAGACGGATGACAAAAATCAGATAGGAAAGACAAACACAAGAAATGACCAAACCAACTCTAGTTTAGGTAGCGCAATTACAACAACTTCTAATAGCAGCAACGATAGACCAACTTCCGCGAATAGTGGAGGTTTGAGTTATCGTATAGCGAAAAGCATGGGAATGTAAGGACATGTATATATTGTGAACTCGTAAAAAATGAACTAATTATTTACACAAAAATACATTAAGCTCCTATTAGCTAAAGCACAAAAGGTGCCGACTCTTGTTTGACAGGTTGTGATTTTACTTTAGCACCATCAGCAGATCGTTTTTTTTGGACATCTGCTCTAATCTCTGTGAGTGTACGTTCTGGCGGGGAATGGTGTTCCGCGAACCCGTCCAGATGGCTATCATGACGTAGCTTTGGAACAGAGCTCCCAAATATTATTTGCCAAATTCCTTTGATTGTACGAGACTTGGTGAGGTGAATACGAGACAAAAAAACGGGACCTGTCCATGCTTCTACTTCAACTCCCTCGCCGGTTCGCTCCCGCTCTAATTTTTCTTTCATGCGATCATCTGGATGCTTTGCGATATTATGCATGCATTGTGCGAAGTACTCAGCCACATAGTAAAGCTCACACACGAGCAAAGTAAAGGTATAAATTCCCATGGAAATACACTGGTAAAACAACACTGCTGGACCAGTGGAAGCTGTAACCTTCATTGTACATGTGACAAAAAAACCCTCCCATCCTCCGGCAACATGTGATAGAGCCGAATCTTCCAATAATTTGATGGCAGAAACGGCCATTGCGAACAGCGACAAGAAGCAGACAAACTCGATAGTAATACTCCGTGTATAAGTCACACTTGAACTGTGCTCCTCTTCCTCGTGCCTACGGGCCATAATGTTCATATTTAACTTGCCGAGGCCATGGGAATCAAAGTGCTCTCGCACTAAATCTAAAGCAATCTCTGAATTTACATCTTCTTCATTATTTTCCGGATTGCTCATTTGAAATGGAGCGATGCTGTGACGCCCATCATCATCAATATCTTCAAAAGATAAGCCCGCATGTCCATCCTGTAAATCTTCCATATTGACTGCATCATAGATACTGTACACTACAAAAAGCCATGCCACAATACAACCTACGACACTGATGTTATGGGCTAGCTTGAAATCCTTAGCCCCTTGGTTCATGTCAGCAAAGTTCGATGCACCACCATTATCCATCATACGTTGGTTTTGCAAATCAATGTTATTCCATACTGTTTCACTAGAATAATCTAAGCAGGTACTTGGATTAACTGCGGGTTGTGCTGGTATGCTGGAGGGGGAAAATGTTGGTGGAAATTGAACTGGAGCTTCGGTCGGTTGCATGGTTGGTACAGCAGTAGGAGGCTGACCAGATTGCCAATTATAAGAATCTCCATCAGGACAGACGCCCTCGTTTAACCACATCGTCCAGGTTCGACCAAATATATTCCCAAAGGTGGTATCTTCTGTAACATCCATTATTCCAGACTCCGTTCGAAAGAAAAGAGATACAGGTAAGACCACTGATGAGCTCCCTGTATTTGCATCATTTCTCGCTTGTACTTTAATGCTTTGTTGATTACATGATGATGGTTCTAGTGTATAATACGGTACAGATAAAGCTATTATAAAGAAAAAAGCTGGTGAAAAAGTCATGATAAGAACCAGTACACCGATACATAATTCTACTTTTGGATGAATGTATTTCGAAAAACCCTTCTTAGCCTTAGCTATTTTAATTGCCTTTCGATCTGCCACTGAAGGGGTCCCATTCGCAAGTTTTGGATACTTTTGCTGACTTGCTGAACTCGAGGTTTTACCAAGTGGAGCCAACTCTTGTTCCATGGTCTGCACCAGCTTTAAAGCAAACTTAGTACAAACCTCCCGTCGTAGTTCTGGTCCAACGTGATTCTCTTCACGTCGTCTGTCCCGGCGGTCGTCGAGTCGTCGGTCACGCTGAAAATAGAAGAAATTTGGAGAAAGAGAGGTTAGATGGATGGATAGAGAAATAAACACGTCGAATTTAGTGGAAATAAGAGAGTTATGTTTTTAGATCGTGTGTTGTGTGCAATAGTGGTTGTGGTTATTTTTACAGTTGGATTTGCTGAAGATGCCCCTGTGGAATTCAATCCTGCTAAATTGGATCGATGTACTACAATGATTGTTGGAAAGAAGGCTGGTGTTGATGGTCCTATGACAACTCATACAGCAGATTGCTTAGATTGCGATTTTCGTGCTAGTAAAGTACCCGCTGCTAATCACCCTAAGGGTTCTATGCGTAATTGCTATTTATATAAAGGTGATTACCCTCAATCTGTTATGGAAGATCGAGGAGCGACTTGGAAAGTTGCCAATTTAGAAGGTACTGATGAACAAAAGCAAGCATGGGGCACTCAATCTGAAATTGTCATGACCATACCTGAGGTAAGTATATACTATAGTAGCTGCTGAATTTCGTATTTCCCTACATATACGTTTGAATATCTGCGAACTTACTCATAATTATAACATCGCGTGCATTGTATACTATTTTATTTCATGAGTTACTAACAATGTTTATCATTACCTTCGATCGCTGGCTCGCCCAATTTATATATTTGTTGGACACATCGTACTCTTAACGATAGGTGGAACACACTTACGCCATTTTTGAGGCTGGCTATGGCATTATGAACGAATGGCAGCTAGCCATGGGAGAGAGTACATGTGCTGCACGTTTCTGGGCAGCCCCTCCTGTTGCGGGGGGTAAGGCTCGAATGGAGGTACGAGAAATGTCAAAAATAGCGCTTGAGCGATGCAAGACAGCGAGGTGTGCTATTGAGCTCATGGGTGAGTTGGGCGAGAAATATGGATATTACACAGCAGATTGGTCTGGTGGTGACGCATCCAAAGGGGAGGGTGGTGAAGCACTTACTGTCATAGATCCAGAAGAGGCATGGGTTTTCCATATTTTGAGTGATGACACAGGCACTTCTGCTGTGTGGGCGGCACAACGGGTGCCTGACAACCATGTAAGTACTGCATATTTTCTTCCTTTCATTGTTTTATGTTTTGTTTTATTTGCTTAGTATGTATGAATTATATGCTGGACTTTGAACGATGACGAAGACGGCCGATTTCAAGGCTGTTGGTGTACACACGGTTGACGGCTCTTCGGAGTCTCCCGGGGTGGCATCCCGACCCGCGCTACCGGAAGCGGACTGCGCGGAAAATGGGGACACTCAAATGATCATACTCCCTTCCGAGTTCAAAGAACACTATATAGGTTCACATATATGAACCAACGCTTTCATATTTATTCTCGCTCGCTGTTAATTTGGACGATGACGATGATTCTTTTTGCATGCTACACCCTATGATTGGAGGCTCCTTGGAGAATCATCATAGTGGTGGGCTGCCCGAATACCTAGCGTGGAAGCATGTGACGGTATATATGCGGATCAATAGCGACCATACTCTCTGAGTCCTATATAACAGCCCAACTAATCATCTTATGAGTTGATACGTGTTGGATAGAATCACTAACGCCCCTTCACACTTATCCTCATCCATTTCTTTCTTTATGTTTAGATTGCTGCTGTTGCCAACTCATTTGTAATTCGTAAAATTGATCCAGAAAAACGTGGCGAAGATTTCTTGTATAGTAATAATATCCACGAAGTTGCGAAGCGGAACAATCTTTGGGATGAGAAAGACGGTCACCTTGACTTTTTACCGACGTACGCCCCAATGCGTGCGCATGCTATATACAGTACTCGACGTATTTGGCGTATTTTTAGTTTAGCAGCACCTTCACTTAAACTACCAGCACATACAGATATGTATGGCGATGATTACCCATTCAGCGTTCCTGTAGATAAGGCCTTGGACTACAACGATCTGATCCGCTTCAATAGGGACCATTACGAGGGAAGTGAGTTTGACTTAACAAAAGGCATCCAAGGTGGACCATACGGTGATCCAGCGCGTTTTGATGTAGCTGCTGTTGATGGTATGAGCATGAAAGAAGCACTCTCTGGTAGCTATGAGCGAAGTATTAGCATGTTTCGAACGTCATACTCATTTGTTGCTGTGGCACGAAAATTAAAAACGAACTTGTTGTCTATGTTGTGGTTCAGTCAATACCAACCTAGTACAGCAAGTTACGCCCCTGTGTATGTTGCAGGTGAACTACCTATGGCATTTACAAGAGGAAGCTTTTTCAATTACGATCCAGAAATTCCATTCTGGAATTACCTTGCGGTGAACAACTACGCGTCGCGCTTCTACATACATGCTATTGGTGACGTATTTGCTCTTAGAGATAAACTTCACAAACAAGCAGTTGAAGCAGTGTCCGCGTTTGAAAAGCATGTTAATGATCTTGTGGATACTATGCAAGCAAAAGAGCGTCGTTTAGGAGAGAAAGAGGAACCCATAGAAGAGCATTCTAAGGATGGCGGTGGTCTGACCGAAGTATTGCGCGAGGCAGGTGGGGCGTTGGATGGACTCCTTAATGACGTTATGCGTAGTGCTGTACTATCAAGTATGAACAAAATGTGTAATGACTTGGTTGGCAACATTAACGAGGCATGGCGTGATTTACTTCCAGCTATTATCACGAAATATCATGATGGTGTAGTAAAGTCAGTTGTCGATTCAAATATTCATATGTCACCAAAGTTTTATCCTAAGTGGTGGTTAAAAGCTTCAGGATATTTCCTTGAACCGCCAGAAAAGGGAAAGGATGTGATCATGTTTGAGCCGTCTCCTGAAGCAGACAAAGCTGGAGAATCAATCCAATCAGAGGATGTATCGGGAGCCGTGGGTACTTTCACCATCATGACCTCACTGACATGTGCTGTACTCTTCGGATATGTATGGGGTAAAAATACTGCAAATAAAAAAGAGGATGAAATTGCGACGCCATCAGATAATACTGAAAGCTGGCGCTCCTTGGTGGAGCTGCCCACCCTCAATCCCATTTCTAATCGAGGCGGGTATGCGCCTATCGCATAAGAATTCCAAATAATTTAGCTCGTATTGTTCTGTATTCGTGTCATGCATATAAAAAATAAATTTACATTAAATCAAACCAACAATCTACACCAATCAGAGGAAGGGAACATACCGGATGAGACCATGTGAACGAAATGACGTCGTCATGACTCTCGATTTTGGTTTGGTTTTATTATTTCACCTGAAAGGACGTTTGTTTGTCATCTACCTATTAGTAACCTACTTCATATAAAATCACACAAAGAATATTAAATAAACTTCTTGTTTCAATTTTCTTGTTCCCCGGCACAAAAACAGGTCTCTCGTAGAGAACGAATAAAACATTTTATTTTTACACATATTTGGTGAAGCAGGTGGTAAAATGCGGAATAATTGGCTGTTAGTCATACTCATAATTGGATGCCTTCAGTGGTGCAGTCAAGGCGCAGATAGCCTCTCGCTTCGAGGCTCCGAAAACAATGCTAAGGATCGAAAAAATCACGAGAAACCTGATATAATAGGTGAACGATCAAGTAGTGAGCAAAAAATATTTGAAGATGTTGCATATAAACTTTTGAAGTCTGTGAGACAGCTCAATAACAAAAAGACATCAAATGGATCAAGCGGTCCCAAGTCTGACACCACGAACAAATCAGATAAGAAAGCATCCTCAAATTCATCAAAACTGAAACAAGAAAACATGACACCAAAGCCAACATCAGCACCAACGTGGGAAGATCTTGTGGAAGATAAAGGAGATTCAGAAGACGAAACTAGTGTAGAGGAAGCAGCTGTACCCACCGAAGCTCCGACAGAGACGGATGCTCCACACAGTCCATCTGAAGAGCCAACAGAGGCAGCTGTACCAACTGAGGCTCCAACAGAGACGGATGCTCCACACAGTCCATCTGAAGAGCCAACAGAGGCAGCCGTACCAACTGAGTTACCAGGGAGCGATCTTCCAAATAAAGTGAAAACGCCACAGCAAGGCGTTCCAACGCCGCACCCTACTTTAGCACCTCACAAAGCACCCGTAAGTACAGACGATGATAATTCGAAACAAAGCGAGAATGAGAACAATTCTTTGGAAGAAGAGGAAGAAGCAGATCAACTGGAGATGGCTAAGAATTTGGGGGTTTTAGTCGTCGTCTTACTTTTAATATACTACATTTATACTGTGCTTCGAAGCTTTTGTTTGTGGTGCTTTTCGTTTTTTGGGGAACCTGAGAATGGCTCAAGCGCAGTATTAGAAAGAACCTCTCAGTATACCCCTGTAAGTCAGAGTGGAGATTTGATAGACGATTCGGGTCATGGATACGAAATGAGTCCCATACATGTATCAAATGACACCATTGGTAGTCTACAAGCGAGTAGAAATAACACATCCAATGGTGGATGGGGCGATGATGACGACGACGATGACTTGAACGCAGCCATAGCGTTGTCATTGTCAGAGTCACAAAAGCAAAGCACGCGACCAAAGGAGTCCCATTCCAGCCCAAGTCACAATGCTGTTAGTGCAACTATGCAAGCTGCATTGGAAGAAGATGGCGATGACGATTGGGATGATGATTTTGATGTCGATATGCACAGTACCAATAGTAGCTCATCACAGCCAGTACATAGTCTTAGTAGTTCCTATACCACTCAAAGTAAAGACCAACAGCAGCCTGTGGTACCAATCCGCGATACAGCGTGTGATGATAATATCCTTGGTGCAGTTATGAGTGGTAGCGAGTATGCATTACCAGCTCGCAATAATAAACAATCTAGTATCGGACAAGGTGGATCGGGACGTTTCAAGACGCAACAGTCTGCAACACCTGGCACTACAAGTGCGGCTGGCGTCAAAGTTGTCAAAGGATTGTCGCTCAAGGATGCATTTGCAAAAAAGAAGTAAGATAAATAGTTTTATAATGTAAATACCTGTACAAAAAAAACTAACAAATAATTCTAGTTCCAATGAAATGCTGTCATGTTTCAGGGACAGTCTTAGGATTCGAATTCAGTACCTTCATTAGGAATCACTTTACTACCTCTAACAGTTATTTGATCTGGGAAGAACTCGAAACTTGCAGGAGTCGTGAGGCAACACTCACCATCTACATTCACATGAATAAGAGGATCATGTTTCTTTATTTGCGAGGGTGTACCATCTTCGTCACATGCACCAATTTTGAAGGACATGCATCTATCACGGGTAATTTTTTCATCTCCAAACATTCCAATATGCTTCCCTTCCTTCAATGGGCCCATGACTCTTACCATTTGGAGTTTAGATAGCCCCAAAGATGTTATTATACTTGCGAAAGGGCGTTTGGGATGCATTCCAGGCGATCCTTTGAATCCTCCACCGAATGTTTCGCACATTTGTATAACAAACAACCCTTGTAAATCTATAACTTTGAATTCATCATCATTGAGCTGTAGCCACGCCTTCTGAGGTTTCCAACCCATGATAGCTCTAACACCCAAGAGTTGATATTTCATTTGGCCTTTGATCCATGAAAATATACCTTCAGCTTTCATTCTACTAACTGCACTTGTAACACCAGCATCTGTTTCTAAAAAGCTCCATTTAACAATATTACCTCCATTTACGACATCACCATTACAAACATGATGTGTTGGCGTAGAGTATTGAGGCATGTGAGACGGGGGGACAGCTGGTGGTGCTTCAATTCTGACTGCACCACAACGATGATCACTACCATTTCGGATAATTTCTACAGCAGCTTGAATATTTTTTCTAGGAATTCCCATTGCTCGTGCCATGTCATCCCCACTACCCTGAGGGATTATACCAAGCGGCATATTAGAACCACGAAGACCGGAAGCTACTTCATGTACTGTACCATCTCCACCTATAGCAACAACCACACTTAAATCACTACGATCGCGCAAACTATATGCAATATCAACTGCATGTCCAGCATGAGTTGTCCGATGTTCCTCAACTTGTATACCAGCTTCAACAAAAGCCTTCAAGATGATTGGAATCTTCTTACCTGCACGACCATCTCTAGCAGAAGGATTAAATACTAAAGCAACAAGCATTTTATAACCATCAATTCAATAGCAGTATGGTTACTTAACTGCAGTTCATTTGAAGGTACGTTAAATGACAAGAGATACTTTGAAGAAACAAATCGTAGCACCGTGCGCAACGTTTCACCGTAAGGCAGAAGTGACTGGGAAATCGAGGAGTTCTTGTGGGTCGTAATCTCTATTTATATAGATTTTTATACTCCAACTACACCGTCAAAATGTTCAAGACTACTATTGTTGCTGGCCTCGTCGCTACTGCTGCTGCACGTAACGTCCAAGATGCTGATCACCACACTTTCACCGATTTTGAGGGTATCGTCAAACACGTCAACGTAAGTTACCATGACATCAATATTATTTTATCTTGATAATTTCTATTCACAATCACATTAATTAAATCTAGTATCATCCTACTATTAATTTTATATTTCAATTTATTAATTATAATTTCAGTGAAATATAGCTAACCACGTTTTATTTTATTCTTTTTCCTTTCCTTTATAATTTATATACACAGTCTGCTGCTACCACATGGAAGGCTGCTATCCCTCACCGTTTTGCTAACAGCACTGTTGCTGCACAAAAGATGGCTCTTGGCACAATCATGCCTCACGAGGATGAGTACACTGCCCCTGAAGTCTTCCGTGAGAAGTTTATTGACTACGAGGCTATCCCTGATTCATTTGATGTCCGTACCAACTGGCCTGAGTGTGCTGCCATTACTGGGCACGTCCGTGACCAATCTAACTGTGGTTCCTGTTGGGCTTTCGGTTCCACCGAAGCTTTCAATGATCGTTACTGTATTAAGACTGGTGATGCCACCACTCTTTTCTCACCTGAGGATACCGTATCATGTTGCTCTGGTCCTAAGTGTTCCATGTCTATGGGTTGCAATGGTGGTCAACCTGGAGGAGCATGGAAATGGTTCACCAATGAAGGTGTTGTATCTGGTGGTGATTTCTCTGATGATAACACTGGTTCTACTTGCAGACCTTACACCCTTGAGTCATGTGCTCATCACGTTGCCCCCCCCGCTGGTATGCAATCTTGCACTGATCTTAACGGTGGTAATGAGTACAAAACTCCCAAATGTACCAAAGACTGTGAGACTAACTACGACGTCACTTACTCCAAGGACAAGCACTTCGCTTCCTCAAGCTACGGTATCCGTGGTGTAGAGAACATGCAGAAGGAATTGATGGAGAAGGGTACCCTTTCCGTTGCTTTCACTGTCTATGAAGATTTTGAGGCCTACACTTCAGGTGTCTACCAACACAAAACCGGTAAGTCTCTTGGTGGTCACGCCATCAAGATGATTGGATGGGGTGTTGATAATGGTACTCCTTACTGGATCTGTACCAACTCCTGGAACCAATCTTGGGGTGAGGAAGGTACTTTCCGTATTCTTCGTGGAAACAACGAATGTGGTATTGAAGGTTCTGTTGTTGCTGGTGACGCATAAGTTCTTTATTGATCCTATCAAATCGATCAAAACCACTAAAAACGATTCTACCTAAGTCGGATCGAAGCATTTTTCTTAATACTTTAAGATATTTAAGAAAGTAATAAATAATTCTACATTCATTTCATTAACTTTAGTTACATTTCAAGTGTTATTGTCCATCTCCTATCCGCACGCACATCAGGTTTTTTGATAGTCAAAACTTTATGAACTTGATCATGGAAAAAGACGAGGTCCACCGCGGGCACTCCGTCCTCTTCGACTTCTCTAAGTACAACACGTTTCGGGGCATCAACTCCTGCAATAAGAACACGTTCTACAGTATTACTACGCTCATAACCACTATTGATACCATCAACACTCAAAATACCATTTCGATAAGTGAACCGACGTAAGTTGAACTCGTTCTTCGTCTCATGTGCCAGTGAGCTCTCGTCGTCGAGGTATAGAGTGCCGATTGCTTCACCAGTCGCATCAGGTGCAACAATAATTGTATATGGATCATGAAGCATAAGTTTACTAGAGCGACGTAAACGTATTTTTCTAGGTACGATAGAACCACCTCGTACCATCACAGGAATGTAGTCAAGTGGCGCTGCTAAATTCACGCGCCCACCGTCGGAACCAGCACCACTACATGCCGTTTCTTCTTTCAAACCTTCTAAGTGAAACCAACGGCTACCTGGAGGTAAGTATGTAGATACAGATGTATGCCCAGCATCAAGCACAGGTGCTACAAGTAGTGCATTACCAATCATCCATTGGTGCTGGAGTGTGAATGTATTTCTATCACTAGGGAATTCACTCCACATTGTTCGCATTACTGGTTGCCCTTGAGCATATGCATGATAGAATGTTGTGTACCAATAAGGCAATAATGAGTAACGTGCCATTGCTGCTTTTCTTAATATTGCTGTATATGGATCACCAAAAACCCATGGCTCTCGTCTTTTTGTATCTAAGTGTGCATGACCTCGAAAAAATGGAGTGAACGCACCTACCTGGTACCATCTTGTGAACAATTCTGCATCAGGTTCCCCAAAAAAGCCCCCAACATCAGCACCAGCGAATGAAAGCCCGCCTAAATTAATAGACAATAACATAGGTGCAGATATCTTCAAATGTCCCCAAGTTGCAGTATTGTCACCTGTCCACATGGCACCGTGGCGCTGAGACCCCGCCCAAAATGCACGTGTCAAAACGAAAGGTCTTTGCTGTTCTTGACCCGCTGGTACAGCTCTAGATTGTAATCCTAATGCTGTAGCCATTTGCATATATATACCATAAAGATTATGCCACTCTCTATGTTCCACTCCTTCAATATTTTTTGCATCCTTCGGCATGCTGACCTCCGGTCCATTGAAAACACTGGGCTCGTTCATATCATTCCAAGTAAAAAGATCCATCGTACTTCCAATATACTTATTAAGTGAAAATTGTTCTGCCCACCATTTACGTACTTTATCTGCAGTAAAATCTAAATAAGACGAAGAACCTGGCCAACACCAACCATCAAAATCTCCACCTTGTGCATTCTTCACATAATAACCTAAACTGGTGGCCTCTTTATGCGTACTCCAACTGTTGTCTCGCTTGATATGTGGATCAACAATTGTCACCATTTTTCTTCCATGGGCAGTAACATTATGCTGCATTTCTTCAGGATTAGGAAATAAACTCTTATCCCATGTGAAGTACCGCTTTCCATTGGTATGCTCGATATCCAGCCATATAACATCCATGGGGTAATCTAGTTCTTCAAACTTAGACTCCACTTGAGCAACATCACGCTCATCGCGATAATTCCATCGACATTGATGATATCCTAATGAAAACATCGGTGGCAATTGCTGTGTCCCCATAATCTTTGTATATTGTGAATACACACTGCTAGGACTCGGTCCGGGTAACAAAAAGAAGTCGATATTGCCTGATTCAGAAATCCAATGCGATGATTTGTACGGTTTGTCAGAAGTACCTTCATCAGTAATATCAATGAATGTTTCACTTGGGTTAAACCAAAACACACCAGCTGTTTTCCCATTTCCACTTCCAATACCGTGTGCCAAGAGAAGCGGAATATGTCCGTATAACGCCATCACTTGATCTAGTTCATACTCAAACACATCCAGATTATATAAACGATAAGGTTCAGAATAATGATGACTTATTCCAGATTCACCCCTTGACGTTGTAGGAAGTGACAATGGAGATGTGTGCTCCGGAATTCCGTATACATGTTGTGAAAATGGGAAAGAAAAGTCGATTCCAACGCTAACGGGGCCACGTACTTGTGAATCTTTATGCCCTCCAAAGTTATCACCATGGATCGGGCTCTCACTGTGATGCCCCCCTGTGTGTGTTTCAGTACCTGTAACTCGTGCGGGTTCTTTCGTGCCATCATTATATATTGCTAATCCATCTTCACCATAATCTACTACTTCTTTGCCCCCATGACGATCTGCATGAGAATCTGCCGGTTCTGCTCTCTTTTCTGCTAATGCGCGCACATGAGCGTCATTTTGCCCAGTTCCTTCGTAATGCATTAAATTGCGACCATTAGCACTTACTGTTAATACCCCATCTTGATATAATTCAATATTCATGGTAGATGCATGGATAACTAATACATCTGATTGATTGAATAAAAACCCAACAATTTCTTCAGAATCTCGTAATGATTTTGGTAACATTGACGAATCTTTTGCAAGGCGTGTGAATGTCGTAGATTTACCATTTGCATAATCTGTTAATAAATCTGTTGGTGCCCAACGCTCGTGTGTTGTCTCATAAATCTTTACACGTATAGCACCTTCGGCACATGCTGAAAGCATCAATTCTAAATTTGAATGAGTATCTATAGATGAACTTATGCTACCAATCATTTGACCCATGTCGTTCTCATGTAAACTAGATAAATCCAACTTAAAGGAAATTGATGTACCACTGTGATCCCTATATCGACGGCAAAAGCCAGTGTCGGAGCATTTTCTGAACTTGCTACGATCTACGGCCAATGCAACGGCAAGAATTGCAACTATCAACACCAATCGCAAGAATATCATCGCACAGCTCTGCCCTGATTTTTTGCTGGGGCGCTTCTCTTTTTCTACGAACCGCCGGTCAGAAACGTCCGAGCAACAAGTCCGAGAAGTTTCGGCAGTAATTTTGGCACACTAAGGTAAGTATTTTGCGATCATTAATACGAAATCAAATTAATGTACAGATTTTTTTATCATATAATAATTGAAATGGATGTAATAGTATCATTACCATGTTTTTTGATGTGATCAGTCAGTGTCATTCGGTGATTTGGCACTGAAGGTTCAACAGACTCTGAAAGACATCAAAGTACCCACAACACAGAACCCATAGAACTTCAAAGTAGTAATCATATCTTTGTTAGTTTTGGTTGTTACTTATTTTTCCTTTTCTTGCTTTTTTTTATCATTTCATTTGAAGTATTTTCTAACATATTTTAATTTCCCTTTTCTTATATGCTAATAGTTGTTTAATTTTCACTATTTAAGACTTACTATGCAAACAATTCAATTTTTGTTAGTCCTTGCCATCGCAACTGTGGCAGCATCAGCTTTCACTGCCGAAGCTGAGGCTGATCGTGTAACTATGCTTCCTGGAGGTGATGCTATCAAGCAAAACTTTGGTTTCTCTGGATATTTGGCTGTCAATGGTAGCGAAGGTCTCAGTAAGATGCAACATTATTGGTTTGTTGAATCTCAAGATGGTAAAGAGGATGCTCCTGTAGCTTTCTGGACAAATGGTGGTCCAGGTTGTTCTGGTCTTTTGGGTGCCTTCACTGAGCAAGGTCCTTTCCTTACCAAGTCTGAAGATGGTACTCTTACTGAGAATGAGTATGCCTGGAACAAACACGTCAACATGGTGTTCATTGAGCAGCCTTGTGGTGTTGGTTTTTCGTACTCAACTGCTACTGATACTACTGAAGATTACAAAGCAAATGATGCATCTGCTGCCCTTGATAACTACAATTTGATTCAAGCTTTCTTCGTCCGTTTCCCTGAACTCGCTAAGAACAGCTTATATCTTACTTCTGAGAGTTATGGTGGTCATTATTTACCCACATTATCTAAAGTAATCGTCGACAAGAACTCCGAGGCTCAAAATCCTCGCTTAAATTTCAAAGGTTTCGCTGTTGGTAACCCTGCAACTACTGAATACAGTATTACACCTGCTATGCTTGATACCTACTGGGGTCATCAGATCATCCCAAAGACTTTATGGGATAAATGGACTAGCAAATGTGGAGATTTTGGTCACAAAGCCAAGAATGCTGAGGAGTGTGAATCGTATTTCCTTGAAATCTATGCCAAGGTCTCTGACATTAACCCTTATGCACTTGACTACCCTGTGTGTCAGAGTGACTCTCAACCTTTACCACGTGGTCAAAGTGCTGCTCTTCTTCGTCATGCTCTTTCTCATATGAAGGAAGAATCCAAGAGAGCTCTTCGTTTGACTGATGAATACGAACCTTGTGAAGATGATTACTTATCCACATACTTGAACCGTGCTGATGTCAAAGAAGCACTTCACGTTAAGAGTGATATTACATGGAGTGATTGCTCTCGTACCATCAACTATGCTCATGGCGAAGTGTATGAAGATATGACTACTTACTATCGTTATTTGCTTGAAGGAAATGATAAGTATGACATTGATATTCTTGTTTATTCTGGTGATGATGATTCAGTATGCGCCACCATTGGTACTCAAGACTGGATCTATGATTTGGGATATGCCCCTCAGAGTGGTAAAGAATGGAAAGCATGGAAGACTGAGGACGGAAATCTCGCTGGTTACCTCACCAAGTTCAAGGGTGCACGTCTCGCATTTGCCACCGTTCACGGTGCTGGACATGAGGTGCCCACATACAAGCCCGCTGCTGGTTTACAGATGTTCACTAACTTCATTGCTGGTGACCTGACATCTGAAGAATAAGCATTGAGAATCATAACTATTGTAAATTAACAGACTACAACACCATTGTATCTGTAGTGCATTCAAGAATGGGAGTTATTTCCTCCTATTCCTTTCTGATTGTATCTCTCGTTGAAGAATATAACATTGCATGATTTTATAATATAATGATAAGCAATTCATTTCATATATATCTCTTCTTACTATCTTATTTTTAATTGAATTCCATTCTCTATTGGTTCGCTTGGAAACAAGCGGTGTTGTGAAGAGCAGCGGTCAGTATAATGCGATGCACGCACATTATTCATAGAAGAGAATGTCCGTGCCTGACATACAAAGCAAAAAACAAAACATGGCAGGAAAAATACAATACAATGCAATGCAATAACAAATTTACAATTGGATGAAGCAAGGTCATCCCTGGACAGGCCGCCGTCATTAAAAACCGTACGGACAATGGCAACTGTCGTTATCAAAACAATTTTGAAGGACAAATTCCTAATACTAACGGATCATTAAACCCTTCGACGAAGCCCGACTTAAAGTACCATTGGCACTTGAGTCTGTTTTCTTTTTACCTTCAGGAGCGAAGACATTCCAAAATCGTAGAGTTTCATCCGCAGCACCAGAGCATACAAGAGAGCCATCGGGGGAACAAGCCATGTGCAGGACACGCTCGGTATGTCCTTTTAACTCTTTCATACGCGCCATTGTAGGATACTTCCATAACGTCAACTGGTTTTCAGCATAACCATGCGAACTAAGAATCTCCTTTTCGAAAGGTGACCATTGTAAAGCACAGACTTGAGAACCAGTGTCAATAGAATTGACAAGAGTACCAGAAGCGGCATTCCAGAACTTGATCGTGCGATCTGCAGTACCACCACCAGAAGCAAGAAGATTTCGCTCATGTGGTGACCATGCCAATGCTTTGACGGCAGCTTGATGCTCGCGTAATACGTGCACAGGCTGCGCATCTTGGCTTTGACATGATGTTGCAGCGTCCCAAATACATAGAGTGTTGTCATTCGCACCAGAGGCCAGATATTGACCATCTGGTGACCATGCCAAACCACAAACTTCTTGTGTGTGAGTATTCATTTTACCAACACAATGATCACGAATGCGTACATCATGATTAATGATGCTTGTATCACGTGATCCAGAGGAAAGGATGTGACCATTCCATGCGAGAGCACCGACACGAGAAGCATGGCCATCCATGCTTCTGACTTGCTTACCGGCTTCAACATCCCAAAGTTGGACAGCATTAGATGCAGTTCCAACAGCAAGATGTGTACCAGTTTCAGGCAACCATGAAACACATGAGACGTAGTCATCTGTATCATTATCAAGATTCATAAGTTCCTTGATAGATCCAGATTCAGCATCCCATAAGTAAACATATTGACTGAGGGCAACAGCTAAGGTATTAGTTGGTCCCCATGATAACAAGTTCAAGTAATAATCATTAAGCAACTCGGGTGCGTCAAGGACACGAGCAGGAGTGCTACTGATATGCCTTGTAGGCTTGGATACCTCCACTCTCTTTGTAGTGTTCTGGGTGTACAACACTTTAAGAGAGTTTTGGTAACCTTCCTGTGGGGCAGGGGCTTTGTTTTTGAAAGATAATACACGGGTTCCTGGTCCAACATCGTTGGTTTCGCCCGATGAATTAGAATTCAAAATCTTAGCCAGGTCCGCAGAGGATAAACTACCGGATGACTGCGATGCATTAGTCTCAGAGAAATCGGCGCTATCGTTGCTACAGTTTTCATCAACACCCGAAAAAGATGTGTGAATATTCTGCATACCACTACGGTTAGGTATAAAACGATCACTACACTCACCTTTAGAAGTTGAGCTCTGATCGATTGTAGATTGTTTTCCCATAGAAGCTTTACGCTCCCAACGGGTAGACTTAGACGACGTAAACGAGGAACTAAGATCCATCATGGCTTCAAACTCTGCAGCTGAACTCATGATTTTTATATTTATATAGTTTTCTACAGTGATTGGAAGGCGGATACAATGAAAAGGAAGGTTAGTTGCTGTTAACAATAGGTTTAACTATAAATACGGAATATTCAGGGTCATTCTCGATATATATGATTAGACATTTACACAGATGCCTCATAATTAAAGAAAAATCTCCATAAAGAGTCGCATGAGACGTTCCCATTGCATCCAATCTGGAAGTTATTGTTGCACCTCTTTTTTCATCTAATTATGACATAGGAGCAGTATATTCTGAGCAATAACATTAATTAAACAAGCATAAGAGATTGTGTACGCTATAAAGTTACTTACAAAAGATATTTCAATGCAAAAATGCAAGTGATTATCATCGGATTTACTGGCTCCATTTGGTACGTACGTCCGAAATATTTCAAAATTCAAAAAAAAAAAAAAATGCAAAAAAAGAAGGTTATTTTATTATTTTTGAAAGAATAAGTACTTAAGAATATTTTTGCACTTAGTTCAGCAGATTTTACACAGTTATAAACATATTTATCATTAACATTTTACCTCAAATCGTTACTATTGAATAAACCATTTCGTCAAAAACACGTCTTTGTCAATTATAATCTGCTATTACCGATCGCAGGGTGGCTTTTCTGTGTCTTTCCTATTTGCTTAAGCTGTTGTCGCCGTTCTACTTTGCTAATTGATTGCAAATGAACTTCATCTGGCCCATCAACTAAGCGTAGAGTTCTAGCAGCAACCCACATTGACGCAAGTGGATGATCCTCAGAAAGTCCACCTCCTCCGTGTATTTGTATCGCAAAATCGAGGCATTCTTGAGCTGCTCGAGGACATGCAATTTTGCAAATAGCAAGCGCACGGATAGCACTCCGAGATAATCTGGGTATTGCCTCAGTTCCGATAGGAGTTTCGTTATTGTCAAGTTCAAGAGCAGCATCGAGAGCGGTTAATGTGGCCTGGCGCAGGGCAACCCGACTTAAAGCTAACTTTTCTCCATTTCCACCTAAATCTAAAAGACATTTCCCAAAAGCTTCTCGGGTAGTGCCCCGACGCACAACTTCAAGAAGTGCTCTTTCTGAATGCCCTATGAGGCGACAACAATGATGAAGGCGTCCTGGGCCCAGTCTACTCTGAGCTAATGCGAAACCTTGTCCGATTTTGCCGAGTATCATCTCTGAATTGACTATAATATTTTTAAAACTTACTTCTGCATGGCCGCTTGGTGCATCATCGTATCCGAATACATGCAACGGACGTATCACAGTAATGCCAGGATCTTCAAATGGCACAAGAAATATACTGTGTCGGTTGTGAGCTGGTTCGATGGTGTCCGCAGTCACCGCAATAACTATACAAACGTTACAACGCGGATCGCATGCATTTGTTGTCCACCATTTTCGAGCATTCAGAACCCAAGTAGTAGAATTAGTGTCATGCTTATATTGTTTTGTTGCTTTACTTTGCAATCCAGTTGGATCTGACGATGCTGTCATAGGCTCAGTCATGCCGAAACAACTCTTTGAAACACCATCCAAAAGTGAAAGTAGAAATTTCTTCTGTTGAAGACGTGATCCAAAAAGTGATAGTATTTCCATATTACCCGTATCTGGTGCCTGACAATTCACTGATTCGGCACCATGTATAGTTCTACCCGTTTCCATGGCAATGAAGGCATAATCATGATGGGACAGACCGACGTTATGAGGCAGAATTCTATCCCATGGCCAATCAGGATGTTCTATCTTCAGACGCTGAGCTGTGTGTTTTGTTAACCATAAGTTCCACAAACCTCTTTTTCGCGCTTCAACTCGCAATTCTTCCATTGCAATACTTGGTATCCACTTGTTGTAGCTCATTCCATGTTCTCTTTTACGCCACAGATGATTCTGTTCGGCCCATGAGCGTGACATTTTGGACTCACGAGGAATGACATAATCATCTATAAATGCTCTCAGTTTTTCTAATAAAGGGATTGCCTCTTTACTGGGGGTGTTAATAGAACCAGTGATCTGCCTTTCATCTCGTGGCATGGCAGATTCTGTGGTTCTAATGAGTGCCAGAGCTTCATCTGCGAGTTGCTTCACTACGTCACGGAAAGCAAGTGCATTCGAGTTAGATGCATTTCCTTGTAATGCTCTTGTATATACCCCTGCACAAATACTAGCAATCCTATATAAACTGAGTGAAAGAAAAAATATCCACTCTTTGGAATGAATATCTGGAATATTTACCTTATTAGTTCGCCTAGCCTTATACATTTCAATAAACTCCTCCATACTCGGTATTCCTTCGGGTAATTTATTAACATCGTCACTATCGTATTTATGCTCGTGTCGTCCTTTCAGAGAAAAACTCGCCAGAGCCCCGACACGTGGTAGGTAATACCCAAGACAGCAATAGGCGAGGTCTGCAATTGGATCACCCACACCAGATAGTTCCCAGTCCAGAATTGCCTTTACCGTACCGTCATTTCCATAAATTACATTATCCATACGAAAATCACCATGGACAATGCATAAATCTTCAGAGCTATCTAGATTAGATTTGTCATGACGTGGAACATTCGCTCGCAACCATTGCGCTAATTGTCTCATCTCATTGAGGTTCTTCACGTCGCCTGAGGAGCCATCGTATTGTCTGGACCAAATTGATAGCTGCCGCCTACAATAACTCGCACTGTCTGTTGGTGCAGATTTCACGTTAGAAAGTTGCAGCACTGTATCAAGTGGAGTATCGTGAATCGATGCCAGTGCTGTAGCGAGGCCGACATAAGCAGCAAATCTCATTTCTTTCCTTAGTTCGAGTAAAGAGGGATCTCGATAAATATTACCTTCAACATATTCCATAATGAAAAATTTAGTACCTAGAATATTGGTATTTTGTTCAATTGCGAAAATATTAGGGACAGGACATGAAGGATTAGCCACTTTGATTGCTTGCATCAACTGACTCTCACGATCTACTTGATGTGCTCCTTTCAGTAAAGTACCTGGTGGCGCTTTCCTCAACACAACTTTTGTTGTACCGTAATCAAGCAAATATGTTGGATTACTTTGACCATCTTGAAACTTGTTGATACTTACACTCTTCGGGTTTGGCAAATTGAGGTTTGATGAGTGAGCTTGTAGGTACTCAAGTACTGCACGATTATCAATTTGCAAATCCATGATATTTGATAATTTTATTTCAATTAGGGATATCTAGAACCAAAAGGAAAGTAAAAACTCTGAAACACACTTTGGTGCTTTGCTTTTGCCCCTTGTGCACTCAGTGCAATCAAAATACCCCAATATTCAGCACAATTTTCGAATAAATTGCTAAATGCAATAAAGTGTATCAATATTACTCTTTCTAAAATCGATATTTCAATATTTACACAGAGAATCTGGGAAATGAACTACTCTATGATGTGGATGCTGGCGTCGTCATTTGGATCCCCCCCAACGTCAATTTGGAGCATCAATTACTATATTAATGCATAGAACGTTCAAAATATAATAGTGAGTAAGCCTATATATATAATGGAGGAAAAACTTAGTGTGGCCCCAATGATGGACTGGACTAATCCTCATTTCCGGCACCTGCTCCGCTTAGTATCCACAAAAACTGTCTTATATACTGAAATGGCTGTTGATAATACCGTAATCTACAACACAGATGGGTTTTTGGAAGAGAGAATTGGTCTGGTTGATCCTGATGGACCTGCTGTAATACAGCTTGGTGGTTCAGACCCTGATTCATTAGCACGGGCTAGTGAAATATTAAATGATTACGGAATACTATCAAATCATTATCAAGAATTAAATTTAAATTGCGGTTGCCCAAGTAATAAAGTAACACAGCGTGGTTGTTTTGGTGCAAAGCTTATGTTACAACCTGGATTAGTTCGTCAGATAGTACATAGCATGAAGCGTAAAGTGTCGTGTCCTGTAACAGTGAAATGTAGACTAGGGGTTACCAACCATCGTGATACATATGCTGAGCTTGTAGAATTCATCTCAGAAGCTCACTTGGGTGGAGCAAATAAATTTATCATTCACTGTCGGGATTGTGTATTGGAGGGACTTAGCACTAAGCAAAACAGAGAGATACCACCTTTACGATACGAAGAACTCGGCCGTCTTCGCCAAGACTTTCCGGATTTGACTTTCGTGTTAAATGGTGGAGTTCAATCACTGGATGCAGCTCTCCAACACATCAATCCGGACTCATCTCTAGAAAATGACAATGGTAACAGTGAGTGCCTTAATACTCCTCATGGTGTTATGATGGGTCGCGCTGTAATGCATGATCCTCTTCTTTTAGCTACAGCCGATACTCGCGTCTTTGGTTGTCGTCGAGACCAAGGGCTATCGAGAAGAGAGCTCCTCGTCAGATATGGTGAATATTGTGATCGAATGGAAGGTCAAATGGCTGATATTATCGAAAAGAAGGAAAGAGTATTCCATAGATCGACCACTGCCATATGGAACGCATATAGACGTAATTTATTAGGAGGCGTTGCGAATATTTTCACGGGTATACGAGGAAACAAGGAGTATGTAAAGCATGTTCATCCTACCGACAGTGATATAGCCAGATATTTTACTGATGATTACAAGTTGGGAGAGCACATTGGTGGATCGAAGCAGATGTTGTCACAGTATTTAGATGAATGTACCCGTTTTTTTAGTGATGAAAGTTTAGATAAACCCACAGCAATACACAGCGACGAGACTCTGCCATCAGATAGAAGATAGTAGTTCTCGTGGTGCAGCAGCTGTCCGTTTTGTTAAGAAACGGGCGATTCTAATCGTCATGCACTTACAATAGATTTACAAATAGTTTATTACACGATTTATATTATTTCTGTATTATTATGTAGTAATTGTACTTAGCTTCGGTAACTGGTCTCTTGCTTCACTTTTGATTCTTCTCAGAGATGGAAACGGAGAGACGTCGGGTGCATCTCCGTCCTCCAAGCGGGCTAATTCACTTTTGCTAGTTTTACCAGGTTTGTCAGAATGCACAATATATTTCGAAACATTATTGCTTGTCACTTCACACTTTTGCGCGGCATCTTTTTCGCTGTCAAACATCCAATCAGCTTTGACAAGTACATCTCCAAAAGCATGAAACATCCTGTCACGCCTTTTACTGGATAAATTTTCAAAGCAGTCTGCTTGTTCATCTAATGCTTCATGAAGTGCAAGCCCTTTCGAATTTAGGATGGTGAGTACGGGCTCACTCAAGCAATCTACGATGAATGAATTGCTATCGTCACGAAACATAGCACCTTCGTTATCACTTTCTGATTCGGTATTGCGCCTTGACCGAAACCTTTGCCGATAAGTTAATTCATCCTCCTGTGTACATGGTATAGGGATACCATCAATATAATTGTCAATCTCAAGAATGCTACTTATAACTTTAGAAACATTATCGGGTGCTTGATGACCAGAAATAGACGAAGTTGTTCTTTTCTTAATAATATTTTGTTTAGCTTTGGGAACATCTTTTATGTGCTCATTCCAAACTTTAAGAGAATGTGTGGAAAAAGCCTCCCTACGATGCGCATCTCCAACTGCTAATGCTACATCAAGTCCAGTTTGGCCGCTATATGATCCTAATAAAAACCTACTATTTGACTGGTTCACACTAGAAACTCGCGCATCACGGGAATCCCTGCCACCGTATCCCGGATAACCTGAGGAAATTGCCTTATTACTTTCAGATATTGGCCCAAATGACGTACTGCGATGATGATTGCTTAGTTGACTGAAACTACCATGTGGCGTAATTTGCGGACTTTGTGCAGAGCTCGGAGGTGATTGCGGAGGTGCGGACATGGCGTGCGAACCGAATCGATGCCCCCTCTCTGAGGACAAGGAACGTGATGATATAAAGCTATTTCCACGATTACTAGATTGCAAAGGACTAGCAGGTGGTGTTATATTAGAGTTCATACCATTATTATTCGCAATTGACGACACTCTCGCGTTATATCTGCTAAAACTACCACTGCGAAATAGTGGTTCAATACCAATCATAGATTTCCTTGTATCTTTAACAATAATGTTCAGTCTTTCAGCATATGATGTTTCTTTATTAGGCTCAAGTTTACTTTGTTTAATTGCCATAGCAAGAATATTTTCATCAACTTCAAGGAATTCCCTTATTAGATTATTATCTGTACTAAGTGTATTTTGAAGTAAACTACTTAAATAAGTTTGTAATTCCATCATACGCTTCGATATTAACGTTGGATCTAAACGGCTCCAAAAATTCTTTTCAGGAAGCTTATAAAAAACTTCATATCCAGACTCTTGCAAATAACTATCAAATTTAACAAAATCACTATACCTTTTACGGATACCCCATTGACTTCCTTTGTATAAAATTAAAATAAAATATTCTGTAAAACCATCCTTATTCAACGAATTCTTTTGAACGTGCGCAGATACGGACATTTTCTATATTTAGCAGCAATAATCTATTCTTATTAAGCCATAAAGTGATTCTAAGAGATTTAAAAGGAATTAATTGTTATATTAAATAAATTTGCAGCTTAAAAACAATATAAATGCAAACTGTGCTCATATCTTTCACAAACAAATCAAAAATAACAACTTTGTGGTCTGTGGAGTCTTTTCTATTTCTCCTACCACCGCCGGCCACAAAACTCATCATCCCGCCGGGGGACTGCGACGAAGCGATTATTTTTATCTTCCTTCTTCTGCATTTATTTTGTGTAAGTTCAGTTGAATCTATAGAAGATGCAAATGCAGAGATTTTTTAGTCTAGCTATTGTGCTAGCTACTTTAAGCGTAGTTTGTGGCAATATTTTTGACGGGAGAAATGTAAAGTTTCATCCGGAATCAGTTCAGGAAGATTCTTCATCTTATGATGACATGTTTGAAGCTCATATTAAGAAATATGATATAGATATCGTCAAAGCTGACTATGAACGTCGTAGAAAAATTTTTGAGGAGAATTTGAAGGCGATTACTGCATTTAATGCAAAGGGTGATAATAATTATACGCAAGGCTCGGGTCCATTTACTCATTTAACCCAAAATGAATTTCAAGAGTATACTGAAATGGGTCGTAATAAAAACACACGAAGTAAAGAAGAACAGCAATTTCATGATAGTATGCCTGTTTTTGAAACTTCTCGTAAATTAGCAGTAACACCTTCATTTGATTGGCGTACTGTTGATGGTGTTGTTACACCTGTAAAAAATCAAGGACAATGTGGATCATGTTGGACTTTTGGTTCAGCGGGTGCATTGGAAGGTGCTTACGCACTTATGAGTGGAAACCCTCCCACAACAAATAACCCAACAAACCCTGATACCATGTCAGCAAGTACAGGATTTTATGGATTCTCTGAACAGAATTTTGCAGATTGTGATACTTTTTCTAAAGCTTGCGATGGTGGTGAGGCTACTAATGCATTTGTATATGCGGCTGAAATGGGAGGTGTTCCATCTGAAAAAGAATACCCATACATCTACATCAATGGACCGACAGATCCTCTTCAAGCTTGTTCGAGTGCTGAAACACTAAATGTTTTACAGAATACTGCACCACGTCCTGATTTACCATATACAAATGTAGCTCCTTTTGATATCCAATCACTAGAAGATGCTGTTAGGCAACAGCCTGTTGCAATTTCGGTACAAGCTGGTCCCACTTCTACTGGAGGTGCATCTCCTTGGCAATCGTACACTGGTGGTATCATCACACTCGAAGATGGCTGCGCACAAACACTTGATCATTCAGTTCTATTAGTTGGTTTTCATAATGACGAAGAAGAAGGACAGTCATATTGGATTATCAAGAACAGTTGGACGGATACTTGGGGTGAAGCTGGTTATGTTTATGTCGAGAAAAGTACGAAAAATGCGTGTGGTGTATTGAATCAACCTGTTTTTCCTAATCTTGTTGCAAACCCCGGTTCTGATCAAATACCATCTGGTACGGTTCCAACAGCCCAACCTACAGTAGGGCCTAATCCGTTTGTTTGGGCTGATTTTCTTGGTCAAAGCTTTGAAACAGTGCAAGCATCTGGTGCAACTGATACTCGTCAAGTAAATATTTTGAAGACTCACTTGTTTATCAATTATTCAGGTGTAACTCAAGATTTAGAACTTGACGTATACCCAATCACTTCGCTCGTACTCAAAAACCCGGAGGAAGTACTTTGGGGTAGTGCTGTTCATATTGCAGATCCAGATGGTACAGATTTTATCTATCTCGTTGCTTTTGAAGTCGATGTTGAAACCGATAACGAGGTTAAATTATTGACTGCTGCTGCTGCAAAAGTTCCTACTAAAGGTCCCGTAGCAGTTGAAATTAATGCAGAATCTATCCAACCTTATATGGGAGCTCTTGTGAGCTGTTCATCGTGTGAGGTTGATGTCATTACTTCTGAATCTGGAAATGGTATCGGTGCTTCAAACATAAGGTTTAATCTCATCAATAAGTACCCAACAGCGCCTCCAGTACCTGCACCCGCACCAACTCCTGCTAACACAGGTAATAAAATTGAAGCTACTGCAATTATTTCATATTATTCGACTTCTGATTGTTCTGGAACAGTTTACGAAGAAGAACGAGTTTCACTTGGTTTGTGTCAATTCTCGGAGGATAAACAAAAGTATGAGCAATTAGTTCCAGGTAAACCACTTGTCACTAATCCAAATGACCCATATGATGTGCCAATCACTGAGAACCTTTTTACTGACAGTAAATGCACAGAAAAAGAATCAACTTCAGTATTGAATCAACAATTTAACTCTTGTGAAATTGATTCAGACACTGGGAACTACGTCAAATATGATATCATATTTGGAAATGCTTTGGTGCCCACAAAACAAACAGGAACAGTTGGTGGCTATGTCGCATACGCTTCAAATCAAGCATGTCTAAACAGAGATATGAGTCAAGCTTATTTTGCAAACTTCCATCCAATGGAAGTTTGCAGACCCGAACCTACTTCCTTTGCACCCTATAAAAGCGTGCTTTCTACGTGTACCCCAAGTGGTGGAATCAGCTCTAGTTCGTACTCTGATGCATCTTGTAGTAGTGGTGAACAGCCATATAATGATTTTACATACGATGCAGCCGAATGTCAGTACTCTGATTCTGAGAAATTGTATTATACGGTCATATGTGGTGACCCTCCTGCTCCCAGCCCAGGTAATGGTCCTGGCAGTAATCCTGGGTCGACACCTGGCAGTAATCCTGGGTCGACACCTGGCAGTAATCCTGGGTCGACACCTGGCAGTAATCCTGGATGGACACCTGGTAGTTATCCTGGATCGACACCTGGTAGTAATCCTGGATGGACACCTGGTAGTTATCCTGGATGGACACCTGGTAGTAATCCTGGATCGACACCTGGTAAGACACCTGGTAAGACACCTGGTAATTCGCCAAGTACACCCGTTCCTGGTAATTCGCCAAGTACACCCGTTCCTATCCCTGATCCTACTCCGAATGCTGTAGCGGGTGTTTTCCGTCAGCAACAGTTTGCAGATGCTGCTTGCCAAGCTACACCAATTTATCAAGATACTGAGCAAGCAATGGGACAATGTATTGCTTTTTCTTCAGGAAGTAGTGTATTTTACATGAAATGGACAGCTACTTCTGATCTAGATACGATTGATGTGATTGCTACTACTTACTCGGACGATATTTGTACACTCGGTTTAGCTGCTAACTTAAGTGCTACGACACATGCTGGGTGTTTTTTTGATGTATCGACCGGTGCATACACTCTGTCTGAATATCTCGTAACATCATTATTTCCAGAAAGTGCTGTCAGTGATCCAGTTGGTACTGTATATGCTTACACTAATAAAGATTCATGTGATGCGAGAGAAGCGAGCGAGCTAGTACTTGTTGGATATCGTAGTTTATTATGCCAACAAGTTTTGCTTGGAAGTATGCAAACAGAGTGTTTACCAGGTGGTGGATTTATGACTTACGAGTACACAGATGATGCATGTAGCGAAAACCGAACAACTTCAAATACAATTAGTGCTCCTAGCTCTAATTGTAGTGAAAGCGCGGGTATAATACTCTTGACAACTTGCAGTTCTGAACCTGGACCTGGACCTGGATCGACACCTGGTAGTAATCCTGGATGGACACCTGGTAGTTATCCTGGATGGACACCTGGTAGTTATCCTGGATGGACACCTGGTAGTTATCCTGGATGGACACCTGGTAGTTATCCTGGATGGACACCTGGTAGTTATCCTGGATGGACACCTGGTAGTTATCCTGGATCGACACCTGGTAATTCGCCAAGTACACCCGTTCCTACCCCTGCTCCTACTCCAAATGCTGTAGTGGGTGTATTCAGAAAACAACAGTTCGCAGATAATACTTGCCAAACTACACCAATTTATGAAGATAGTGAGCAAGCAATGGGACTTTGTGCGCAATTATCGTCGGCAGGTTACGTAAAATATTTTGCAACCTCAGACGGTCATACGGCAAGTATCACAGGAACATTGTACTCAGATGCTAAATGTCAAGATCCCATCCAATCTTTTGCCTCAGAAGCCTCAACTCTTGGATGCATTTTTGACTCGGAATCTGGCATATATTCCTTAGTTACGTATCGGCTGATGACTTCACTTCCAGCTTTGAGTGTCCCTGCACCAAGAGCTGTCGTACAGGTGTATACTGACCAATCGTCGTGTCAAATGATGGACACAACAAAAGCATTCATTGTAGCTTCTCGAGGTTTTGAATGCCAAGTAATTGATCCATCACCTGAATTTAGTCTAGAAAAGAGTATGAAGACAGAATGCTCAACTAATGGTGGCTTTACTACATACACATATACAGATATAATCTGCAGTCAAGGCAAGAAAGAGGCCGATGATGGAACAGTTCCAGGCAGTAATTGTGAAGGGAGTGATTTTATCATGAAGACGACCTGTGATACTGTGCCATTGGTTCCTACTCAAGAACCTACTAGTTTGTTACCACTTACTCCTACTCAAGAACCTACTATGACCCCTCCAAAAAATAATCCTATTGTAGGATCTGTAGTTACTTATTCATACGGTAACAGCGATTGCTCAGGTACTTATAAGTTTACTGAGCTGATTTTTAGTGTTGGTCTGTGTATCAGTGTTGGTACCATGTTTGAGATTGATTCTGTTATGCAGGACACAACTTCTTTTACTGTCATAAAAGTTTTATATAGTGATGCATCTTGTACAATCCCGGCAAATAATACTCCAAGTAAAACAGTATACCAGAACAATAACTGCAGTAAAGATCCAGACACTGGATTATATTTATCTAATAAATATTTCCCAACTAGTGGAAGCATTGCACCTCCTTATGATACTATCTTAAACTTGAGTATTGATAATCCAAGAGCAGCCATTTTTATGTATAGTTCAGAGGATAGCTGCAAGAACCAAGATAAAACCAAAGGAATCTACACTATTGGTCGGACTTTGGATTGCATGACCGTTCCAAGTGGTGGTGGCCAAGGTAATGTTCCTGTTGCACAAAGTATCAAGACTGTATGCGATGGTAATGGTTTTAAAACTTATACTTATACAGATAAATTTTGCAAAGATAATGAAGATATTACTGCAACTTATTATACGACATCTGCGTTAACATGCTCAAGCGATGCTGTAAATTATAGAGGTACAACATTTAATGGTTACATCACAACTTCGTGCTCTTCACCACCACCAGATAATGGTGGAGGTGGAAATACTAGTAGCAACAGCGCAACTGATACTTCTGCAAATGAAACTACAGGTGCGATAATTGGTGCAGTTGGGGTTTTACTTATTATTGTGATGTGGATGATGTACAATAATTCCAATCAAAAAGCTGCAGCAGCAGCAGCTGCTGCTGCTGCTACTTCTGAAATGGGTGGCTCAAAGTTTGGAGAAGGAACAGCGAATCCTTTACAGCAAGCACCTTCTGCACCAGGTCTCAACCGAGATTCTATACCACCAGTATCTCGTGCATCAACAAATCCTGCTCCAACGAATTCCCTGCCTGGTAGTAATTTATAGGATGGATTTCAAAATTAAACTAGTTTTGTTTTTATTAGTATAAACAAATAAAATATAAGTTACAATTTATGCAAGGTTTCGATTCCAAGAATTTCTAATCCTACTTTCAATGTCTCTGCTGTGGCTCTGCACAGCGCTGCTCTGCTTTCTTGCAGCTCTTTCGATTCAGCTGTAACAACAGGGCACTTTTCATAGAATTGATTAAATTTGTGGCTCAGTTCGTATAAATAATCACATAATTTGCTAGGATATAAGTTCTTCTCAACATCACCCAAAACATCGGAAAATCGTATAATTTGTTTCGCCAAAAGGATTTCTGACTCTGATGCTAAATGTATATAATCAAATGCTAGAATAGATTTTTGATTTGGTATTGTTTTAGCTATGATGCCGCTTATACGCGCATACACATACAACATGTATGGCGCAGTATTACCATTTAAGCTTAGCATTTTATCAAAAGAAAACTTATAATTACTGTCTCGAGTCATTGACAGATCTGCATATTTCACGGCGGCTATACCTATCACACGGGCTGTATGTCTATGTTTATCTGTCATTTTTTCGTCTTTTAAACGCGAAACAATGACCTTTTCAGCTCTAGATACAGCTTCATCGAGAAGGTTACGAAGTTTCACGACATCACCAGATCTTGTTTTGAACTTTTTTCCATCTTCTCCTAGAACAAGGCCGAAAGGTACATGTACGAGCTCCACTTCCTTGTGTTTATCGATAAATCCAGCAGCATTCACAACATCAAACACCATTTTAAAATGTTGTGATTGCCCACTATCTGTTACATAAATTATAGTATCCGCGTTTTCTTCCGAAATTCTGTGGCGCACAGCCGCGACGTCGGTCGTTGCGTACAAGTACCCCCCGTCCGACTTCCTCATAATCAAAGGCTGAGGAGAACCATCCTTATTCAAATATCCAGGTAAGAATATACATGATGCCCCATCACTGTTAACAATCATATTTTTATTCGATAAATTATTCAACAATTCATCTAAAAATGAATTATAAAATGATTCTCCTCTCTCTTCAAGATTCTTCACCCCAAGTAGATCATAGATATACTGAAATTCATCTCGACTAATTTTACAAATTGATTTCCATTTTTGCATATTTTCAAAGTCGACACCCTTTTGCAGTTTTACAACTTCTTTTCGAGCTGAGTTTTGAAAATCTTTACTTTCATCAAATCGCTTTTTTGCTGCTTTGTAGAAATCCCCAAGTTCGGCAATATCCGAAGATTGCATTTTCATTTCTTTCATGTAATGGATCAACATACCAAATTGCGTGCCCCAATCGCCAATATGATTCAAACGAATTACATGATGACCACGAAACTCAAGAAGATTGCATATTGAATCCCCAATAATGGTACTGCGAAGGTGACCTACATGCATCTCTTTCGCAATATTTGGTGAGGAAAAATCAACTACAATACGTTTTTTCTCTTTCGCATGAATCAAGGGGATGCCCAATCTTCCACTTTTATCATTAAGTATAGCATTTAATTTCTGCATTACATATGTTTTTGAAAGCTTCATGTTAATAAATCCAGGTCCGGACACGGTAACATTGTCTACAATATCTGCCATGTCTAGATTCAGCACAATTTTTTCTGCAACAAGACGAGGATTCATTCCTAGCTGTTTTGCTAATATCATTGCTATATTACACTGATAATCACCAAATTCAGATTTTGTTGATGGTGACAATACAACATTCTGATTGATTGAAATCACGTGTGTAGTAAATGAATCACGAATACTTCTTTGAATACTTGACAAAATCACTTCCTTTGCAGATAGAACTACATGATTTGATTGTGCTTTGTCGAAATTTCCATCTCTACTAAAGCATCGAATGTGATGTAGATGAGTAGGGCAATCAAATGCCAATCTCATCACTCTTGTCGTTGAATTTCGGATCATATCAAAATCATTCAGCTATATAAAACCATATTAGCATAGTTATTTATTAAATTTACGAAAGAAGCAAGAAAACTTGATAATGTTGACAAGTGTTGATGATGATCGGGAGAATGCCAATGCGGGTTGGTGGCGTTCCTCTCCAAAAAAACATAAAAGGAGAAAGAATAAAAGAAGGGAATAAGAGAAGCACAACAAAAACAGGAAGATGCATTTATTTTATGAATATTAGGTTTAATGTATGACGATATTCCTGAAGCCACCTCGCACACCAACACAGAAGATGTTGGCCCTGCCAGGGATCCTCATCAGTGTTGGTCAAAAGTGAGTGTTCGTACGAACACGACTGGTGCATCTAAACAAATTAAACCAAATTTCAAACCTCGAATGCTTGGCCGTCATAATATTACTACTAAACGTAAATTAGGTAATGAAATACCTGTGACATCAAACAACATCGATTCGATTTTATCTGAAACTTGTCAAAGTCAAGAACGTCCATCCCATCATATAATTGATGAAATTAGTGGAGTTGTTTGTAATTCTAATTTATTTGTATCTGCTTTTTGTCGAAAAGATGGTTTCGACCCAAATGCTGCAAATGCTGAGCATTGTCGGGAAAAGAAGCATAAACCTGAAACTAGTGAGGAGCATTTTCTACTTGATTTAAGAGAACTTAGCAAGACAATTGAAATATCTGGAATGAAGAATGACATTCAAGAAAAGTTATTAGTAGAGCTGCGCTGTTTCGGTGTGATACTTACTGAATCGGTATGTAGTAATTTGTTAAAAGTTACTTATTCCAATCAATCAGACTGTATACATGCGTACCATAGTCTCACAGCTGGTGGCCTGCGGTCTTTATGTCTTACTAAATATGAAATTATACCATGTGTTCGTTTTGGGTGATAATATTGTGTAAGTAGTTTGTGGTGAGACTGTTATGTTTGTAACTTGCTGTCTGTGGACACTAAGGATTATTTTTTAAACTCACACACTTCAACAAAGTAACGAATTACATACAACATTTACTCACTAACGGATTTAAGGCAACGATAGCTTTATGCAAAAATGATTCTATGATTTCCCTTTTCTCAGTACACGCAAAGCCCACTCTTGTTCACCCGTGGAACACGCGCGCACTGCGCCTTCCTTCAAATTCGAATTAAGATTTATACTACCATAAGAGTACCTATGTAGCTCTAGTACATTATGTCCACTATTGCTTAATATCCGTCTGATCATGCGGTATTTCCCTTCAGTCACAGACAATCGCACTGAAGCTGTGTTGTTATTGGATGAATTTGTGGCTTCGAGCAAATCTGCACTATATATCCCATCGGCAGTTTTTACTCCATGTTTCAAAACATGAGCATATTGTAAAATATCATCAATAGTATTTTCAATAACTGCTTTATACTCACGAGAAATATTTGACTCAGGATTCAGTAATTTGTGTGTAAGCTGCCCTGAAGAACTAAACAGTAATAACCCCGTGGTATCTGCATCTAGTCTTCCAACTGGATGCATTGTTTTTAGAAAAGGATAATCTTTTGATAAATGTTGAAGTGAATCACGTCCATAGTTATCTTTCATGGTCGATAGGACCCCTTTTGGTTTGAAATATATTGCAAGAAGTGGAACTTCTTGCAAAACTTCATTATCAACTATAATTTCTGTTGATTGATGAAATCTTGCACGACAGCTCCTTATAATCTCACCTTGTACACTAACTTTACCATATTTTATAAGTTTTGCGACTTCTGATCTACTTCCACCTCCCCTATTAGCAACAAGACGCTCCAAACGATGGAACTTTTTACCAATTCGTTCAGTATCGTCTTTGCGCAATGTAGAAAATGAACGCACTCCAGCTGTATAGAAATATCTGTCAATTATTCGTAAAATAACCGGAAAACTAATTGATTGAATCATTTATGATAGATAACCTTAATTCGATTTGACTCGAAAGAATAAGTTTGTGTGGATTTCTTCGTTAATTTCTACACCTCACCCAAATTAAGCAGAATACCAAAACAAAAGAGTTTCTTAGTAAAGTAAACAACCCAATTGTTTTTTCATTCACAACTACTCCTTGTGTTCTAATTTTGATGACTGGTCTGGTCAATAGTCAATAGCTAAGCTCTCAGCACTGTAATCACACATAAAAACTTCACGATGTCGGTACCAAGTGCACAAGAAAGTGTTCAGATAGCTTCAGTGGTGGTACTCGTACCATCACTCAGCATGATATTCTGTTCATTTGCTGCGAGCCATTTGGGTGTTTCTCCTGAAGTCGAAGCTACTTTTCAGAATTTTGCTGCTGGTTTGGTCTTATTTGCAGTTGCAGGTGAGTTATTTCCACTTCTTAGTATACATCCTGAAACTGGTGAGCCTGTTGCTGATGACAATCGCTTTATAGGTATTACAATTGGTTTTATAGCTGCATTGCTTCTAATATTTGGTCTTGAATGGCTTATGGACCATTATACTGGTGAATCAGAAGAAGTTAGTGACAAATCAAGCAATGAAGATGGTGATGACTCCGATAAAAATGCTACTAGAAACAAAGAATATTATAAAAAAGTTGCAGAAGCTCAAGGTCTTGAACTTGATGAGAATAATAAAATTGTGAAAGATCGTTCACAATCAGAAGACAATGGAAGTGAAACTAGTCCAAGTAAAAGAGGAGGAAGAGAAAGCCCAAGTAAGTTATCTGATGGTGGAAATAGTGCATTAGAATTAGGTTCTTTGGAAGATGGACAATCATACAGTAATGTATCTACTGAAGGTGATGATGAAGTACGTGAAGGTGCTGATAAATCTCACGGCTTTGTAGGATTTCATATAAATGGGCAAGCACCTGATGAGTATGATGAACGTGCTATTGTTGAAGCTTCAAAAGCTATATCAGATCCTAACCATAGAGCGCATATTCGGGAACATATTCAGGAACTCTTAGATTCTGTCAAAGAGTTAGAAGAACAATCAATCAAAATTACTGATGGTGTTTCAATTGCTGATAATCAGGCTAAAGAGCAACTATCCATCAAAGATGCTGATTTGATTGCTGAAGAAATGGACAAGGGAATTCATAATTTACAATATTTAATTGATCACTGTCGCAGATTAATCCAAGGAACTGAGTTCGAGTTTCATTATGATGATCATGCTGCACCTACCACATTCAATAGAATAAGTGAAGCTAAAAAGGATCTTATGAAACGACGTATTAAAATTTTACGTATAAGTGCAGAGCATGTCCTCGAGCACATTGATGAAGGAGATGCCATCACCCCCTCGTTGTTAAAAGAGATTTATCTGCATATGAATGAGATGGAGAAACATTTGGAGTTTTTTCATGACAGTGTCGAAAAAGCTGCTAATCGTTGGACTAAATTACATAAACTACCTGATACGGTAGTTGGGGATTATCTACCAGCTGCACTCATTGTTCCTGTAATTTTAGATTGTCATATAGATGGACTTCTTATTGGTGTGACATGTTCCTTGAAACAAGAAGCAGGTATTATTTTAGCTCTGGCAAATTTTGTAGAAATGGGATTCCTTGGTATTGCATATTCTGTACGTATTTCAAAATGTACAGGATCAACAATGTTAGCTCGAACTGTTGCTATTTATGGGCCTCCAGTATTCATGTACATATCGGCACTTATTGGCGCTCTACTTGCCTCTGCAACTAGAGATACCGAAGCTGTATTTGTCGGATTTGTTGCATTTGGAGTAGTTTCTTACACATATTTAACACATGAATTAGTCATTGAAGCACATGAAGCGCAAGGTGATGAACAAAAATGGTATATTAACATGTGGTTGTTTATTGGAATATGGTTGGCACTTATTATGGAACCTATCTTAGCTGCACATGGAGAATAATATCAGTGTTAGGGTTCAATTTTATGCAAGAATTTATATTATTTCTAAATTACAATTTATATTATTTCTAAATTACTATGCGCTAAAATTTATACATATTTACATAAATTCTAAACTTTACTATTTTATAGAAATACATGTTGTCGAATGTCATTCTTACTCGTTGCTTTATGTCATACCGATTCCCATTAAATGTCTATTTATTATTACAGGAGTAGTTGCTTTCATAACTTGGTCCATTGTTTTGGAGTCTGTTGCTTGCGTACTGTAAAAATTAATACTTTTTGTCATACGCGGATCTACCGCATGTAAAAATTTACGTCGAAAGTAATTTGTAACTTGTTCGAAATCTGCGGAGGAAGTGCCATCGAAATCTTCCCACTCAGGGCATTTCGATAAATTAACACGTTTGATCTTTTCACGTAATAAATCAGATTTATTAAAAAATAATAATATAGCAGCATCTTTAAATGTTTGATCATTAACTATTTGTGCGAATAGCTGAATACTGTCGAGCATTCGATTAGATGAATTGTCTTCCCAAAGAACTTGGTCAAATTCAGATATAGCAACAAGAAATATAATAGCATGTACATTTTGAAAGCAATTAAACCATTTACGTCTCTCGTTTTTCTGTCCACCAACGTCAAAGAAATGAAATGACTTATCTTCAAAAACATATTTCTCTTCGCGTATGCCTGATGTCCTTATTCGGGTATGAAGTATATCTTCATCACTTGGAAGAAAAAGATCATTCTGTAGTTGTATATCCATAACTTTGTTAAGAAAGCGTTCTGCTGATTCTACAATTTGAAATTTTGCACGTTGTCGCCATGCATGTTGTATACTGGCCGATCTCCATAGAGTTTCAATAGCTTTGGCTTTTTCTTGTGTAAGTTCTGGTAATTTGCGAACAATCTTCTTCGTCATATTTAATTTAATTGCATTATTTGTATTATCTATGATACAATTATCTGTATATGGATATATTGTTTGAAATTCAGATGTTTTAATTAATGGATCATCGGAATTTAATTTTATAACCGCTAAGCATAAAGTTTCCATTGCTTCCATAATATTTTGCTTGATATATACACCAAAATGAACTTTCTCTTGTTCTGTATAACCCTCACCATATAATAAACGTAATTGTTTAAACACAGTACTTTTACCAGATTCACCAGCACCCAATAGTAATAACTTTACTTTCTCTGCATCGATACGACGATCTTCTTGCATTCCAAAATCTATTATTCTACTACGATTTAATGCATCTGCGTCAATACTATTTGATGAGTTACCACAACCCATTATAATAATGATTTGTCTCTCAAAAAACAGAGTCTCTGTACAATAATGGACCGTATCAACCTTACTCTCTAACCTTCTACTACCAAAATAATTATCAATTTAATCGAAACTACCACGAAATATAGTATGAATGTTTTAATATATAATTAAACTGTTTCTTCGTTTGTTTTGATCCATTTCAAGGATTGCCGGGATGCGCACGGCGTGAGAATCTCTCTCCGCGAGAGTGAGAGAGTAAAGAGAGGAGGAAGGTTTCTTACATCAGGGACTTCTCATAATAATTGCTGTATTATCACCCCAACCAACACAATTCTTTGACGTGTATTTGTTATATAAGTCTATACGTATTTCTATCCAGGCCTCTAGTGGGTGTCTTATTTTCCATTAATTTATTGATTAAGAATAGAAACTAAATAATGTTAAGCAGTATGCCTTTCAAAGGTGACTCTGATGAGTTTCAACCATTATTTGGATTGAAAATTGATGGAACTACAAACAGTAGTAGCACATCATTGACATCTGGAAGATATTCAATAAAAACATTATTAAGTAATTTTAATAGTGCGTCATTAGCTTTTTCAATAAGTACAGGATGTGCAACATGCTGTTTAAGTTATGCATCAGCTCTATTGGGTAATTCTTTGGGTGCAACAAGTTCTGGTTTATTATTTGCATTATATGCTATTTCATCTTTTATTTTTAGTAAACCTATTGTAACAATGATAGGGCCTAAGAACGGCCTTATTTTAGGTGTATTAGGGCAAACAATATATATATGTGGCTTTTTTTTAAGTGTTGTTTTAAATTCATTAACACCAACATTTTCTTCCATGATATGTATTATTGCAAGTTGTTTTGGTGGCATGGCAGGTGGGGTATTATGGACATCACAAGGTATATATCTAAGTACACATACACAATTATTTGCAAAAGAGACATCTCAAGAATTAGAAAAAGTAACCGCGGATTTTAGTGCTTTATTTGCTGTTGTCCTGTTAGTTGCAGAAATGATAGCTAAAGTTCTTAGCTCATTACTTTTTCATATATTTGGTGATTGGGGAACGTATGCTATTATACCTAGTGTATTTTTATTAGCTTCATTTTTAAGTTGCTTTATTATGTTAAACATTGAATCATTAGACATTGAGGGTACATGGGATTTCAGCTATGCCACAGTATCACGTGATGCTGGTGCGGTAGCTCGGCTAGTTTGGACAGATACACGTTTAATAATGACACTTCCGTTTCAATTAGTTTACGGTTATACTGCTGGTTTTGTGCCATATTATTTATTTGGTACAGTTGTCAGCGAAAGTCCAGAATTAGGTATTGGTTCTGTTGGGTTCTTTTCTGCTATTGTTGTTTTGATAGGTGCTGTTTTAGCAATACCTACAGCACATATTGCCAATATATATGGTAAAGATAGAGTAATAACTATTGCAGCTATGTGTATATCTACTGCAGCTTGGCCGCTACTATTTTTTACTAATGAATTTCTCGGTCAAACATCAGTGATATTATTTATGGTAATATTTTATGGAGCGGGACGTGGCATGTGGGAAGTAATTAATAAAGCAGTAATTGTTGATTTTTATGGTAATGATAATGACAAAGTTGGAGCTGCGTTTAGTGCTGCATCATTTGCAAATGGATATGCAAGTGGAATGGGTTTTCTTATGTTTCCTTATTTGAGTAGAATACAGATGGCTGGTTTATGTCTTGGTGGATGCTTCTTTTCGCTTATCACTTATGTATACAGTTTTGAATTACAGAAACATAGATTAGGAATTATAGCTGCAAATGCTGAATCTGAAATTAAACTTGACGAAATTCGTGAACAAGGAAGACAAAGTAGATTAATGAAATGTAAAAATATTCAAAAAGGTGATTCTAGTAGCATTGCTGAAGTACATAGCACAAAGAATAATGAACGGAATATACATTCGACTGTACAGCAACTTGCATTTGGAAGTGGGTTAAGTCTCATTAATTCAAGTAATAATCATTCTTCTATTCAATCATTCACTTCACAAATTGGTGGATCTCGTCGTAAAAAGAAGAGCGTAGAAACGGAACAAAGCGAAACAGACACTGTGTAAAATTGTAATTAAGAGTGTGAACTTGTTAGTTGTGTCTTCAAAAGGTTATAAAAATCGAATAAAATTTGCAAATTAACTCATTATTTGAAAATCAAAATCATATAAAAATTCTTCTTCAACTTCTATTTGTGAAAAAGCCAAAAAAAGAAATTGCATTCATTCCGTCGGCTCCCAGGATACAGGAGTTCCCCTCATCTCATAGCACGTTACTTTAGTGTTTTTATGGTGCATGTATAGATATTCATATGGATTTTTGTTAATTTTAAACCCATGATGATTTCTCCAATGTTTGTTATTTTGCTTGCGCTTTGCCTTCAGTTCTCGGTGACTGCTGCTCAATTGCCTCCTCTGTCTTCTGCTGTTGGAATATGGTTAACAAAAGGGGCATTTGATTCAAATGCACCTAACCGAGATCAATCAGGAAATGGTCGAGATATTGTTGGTACTATTAAGAATCCAAATGGCAATCCATATGCTACATTTAGTGTAAGTGCAGACACTGTGTCTGTTCCAGCATTACAGAATTATCAATGGGGTTCCCAATTTAGCGTAAGTGTAATGTTCCGGAGAGCAGCAAGTGATGGTCGATATGCAGGTATCATTGGTAATGGTTATTATGCCACAGGTTCATTTGAAATACGAATGGGTCGTGAAAACAATGGACAAATGTTAGGCGGTGGAGTTGAGACATTAAATTCAGGAAATAGTAATAAGTGGCAGTTTGTCCACCAAGTTGCACCAGTTGGACAATGGAATCATGTAGTAATGGTATATGATGGTAGTTTCTTGACTTTCTGGTTGAATGGAAAACAAATGTGTACTAGTGGACCATGTACTTCCTCAAATAGTGCGAAAACTGTTGCTATGTCAGGTATGATGGAACCTAAAAATGTACCGTTATATATTGGTGGTATAGGGAATAATGCTGGGGAATGGTTTGCTGGTGATATCAAAAATGTTGCTTTATGGGATATTGCTCTTTCATCAACTCAAATACAATATTTGTATTCAAAGGACGGTAATCCTATAATTCCAACACCACCAGTTCCTGCTCTATCATATAATTTACCTTCATTATCAGATACAATATCACTGTATTTTACAAAACAGGCTTTTAATGATAATACACCCAATAAAGATATGTCTGGTAAAGGGAGAACATTGTCAGGTACCGTAAATGTGAACTCAGACTATGCTCAATTTAAGGCGCAAAGTGA
>JACKZZ010016477.1_pt1 | contig 53106 bp, 25 predicted proteins | sample 8027871 | NCBI WGS metagenome assembly JACKZZ01 (sample SAMN15724774, study PRJNA655200) | protist metagenome | isolation source: fluorescence activated cell sorting (FACS) single amplified genomes of... | place: USA: West Boothbay Harbor, Gulf of Maine | collected 2000-07-19
AGGTAGCGGTAGAAGTTTAGTAAAGGACACACAGAGATTCGAATGGCGATGCGACATATCGACCACCCGCGGCGCGGATAGGGTCCCGGGAAGGATAGATTGGTGTTGTAGTAGGTTGATTTGACCGCAGCTCACTAGATCTGTGTTATAATAGATACCCAAGCCATCATCAGATATATAGCTGGAACATTCTGGGAAAATATTCTCAGAGAATTCATCTTTGAAGCATTCTGGCACATATTCTTGCTCAGGCGTTCGCAGTACTCCTTCTCCTCCTTCTCCTCCTCTTGCTGCATCTTGTAAGCGCTTTCGCATAGCTTTCCGTGCAGTGCTATCACCCGAAGCTACAGGGTTAGCACTAGAACTAGCACTAGCTTCAACTCTCTTCCCTTCATCTTTACCACTAGTAGTAGGAAGCTTTAGGTCTCGCTTCCGACCAAATATGCCTTGCACGTGATTGCAGCCCTCTCTCTTCTGCAATTCAGCCAATATCCAGAAGAAATGGTCATTTTCCTGTGTGACAACTACATCGCATGTTGCTAGTATGTCAGCAAGAACATCTACTATTGCACTGCCTCGACCATTATCCCAAATAAGCTTCGAGTCACCATCTTGCGTACAGAACTCACCAAGAGCTAATCCATCTGCCAGGATATTAAAGGTACATACTCTCACACCAACTTCATCCATCTCGCTATATCCGATTCCTGTTTTGGCTTTATCGGCACGGGAAAAGATATCTCATTGATCGTGATATTTTTTCTCGTTTTCCTGGAGTTGACGATTGTGCGGCTAGGTCGTTTCTGGTTTCTGCTTTGAGGGATCATAGACAAAAGGGGCGAATAAACCCCGAAGGAGAGGTTATAATGGCAGATTCAGCATGGGGAGATGAAAAAAGACCCCGTCTTACGGAGTCAGAGATGAAAATCATTCTCCAAAAGCATCATTTGTTGGATTATTTAAAGGATCCACCAGAAGGGATTGAGGAAGTTAAAGATCAGACCAATTTGATCATGTTCCTGAGTCGAAGAGCTCGTTCAGATGAGACAAAAGCTCGCAGTCGCAAGAAAAAGGGTGATCAGCCTCAGCGACGTGATAGTAATCAATATTTGATACAAGCTATGCAGTCAAGCGATGGTGGTAATGAAGCCACGCAGAGTCGATTCCCTGATGCCCAACGCTATCGTGAGAAAAGAAGACATCTAGCTACTTCGCTCGCTACCTTGGTCATGCAACCTGATAAGCGCAAGAAAGTCGTTGAAGATGGTGCTGTTGCTGTTCTCGTCCAGCTTTCAGGAGCGTCTGATCCTGTTGTGCGTAAGTGCTGTGCGTCTTCCTTCGCTTTCTTATCCACCGTACCTAACCTGCGAGATAGTATGATTGATAGCGGAGTAATAGGAGCTCTTGTGCAGATTTGTGCTACCAAAGTGAGGGATTACCAGAGTAACTGCATCAAAGCTATGCTTAATCTTACAATGGGACCTGGTACTGAGGTTAGATGCGCCAAGGAAGGCGGTACTCTATTAGCCGCGCATGCTGGCCAGTATCGTGATTTGCTGGTACTAGTGTTGAAGCTATTAGTGAATATGTCAAGTACTCCCGACCGCTATCCTCGCATTGAAGAAGTCTCTGATGCCCTTATGCATATATCTGACCATCATGATGACCTTTCTGAGTATGAGGATGAATTGTTGATTGCCGCACTCACGAATCTGGCTGCTTTGCGGCAAAACCAGTTGAGGCTCCTCGAATCTGGTGTGATGAAAGTTGTAGAAAAGAATATTCATTCTAAAAATGAAAATATACTGATTCTAGTCAGTCGTCTTATTAGTAATCTCACAACCGATCCCCGCTCTCGAATCAAACTCGTCGATGTTGGTATCATCCGTATCTTATTACAAATGGTCAAAGTACAAATCGACGATGTTAGATCTAATGCTGTTGTGGCATTCCATAGTCTTTCTCGTGATGTCGCATGCCGCGAAAAAGTTGTATCAGCTGGAGCAGTAAAGGTAGTGGTTGATATCTCGCTCGAAGACAATCTTAGTATCCACTTGGCAAGAACTGTTGCTGGTACTATTCGTGTGCTTTGTGATGATGAGTCTATTATCGGCTTTCTTTTACGAGATGGAGTAGTGAAAGCGCTCTATCGACTTAAGAACACGAACGATAAAATTGTCCTGCACCGATGTATAGAAGCTTTATGCGCCCTCTATAGTCAGAGTAGTGAAGTGGTCAACAAATTAATTAACATGGGTACCGTTGGCTTGTTAGGTTATATATGTGAGAACATGAAGGATGAAAATACCGCTGAATGGTGCGCATTTGCACTACTGCGACTATCCTATCGCTTCGTTTGCCCTATTGAGTTTTTAAGCACAGGAGTGCTGCCTGCCATCATCAAACTGCTTGGCAATACAAACAGTATACAAGCAACAAATCAATGTAAATTGTTTTGTGCACATGCTCTTGCTGAACTCACCGCGGAAAGAGAACTCAAAAGCTCTATTGCCATCAGCATTCTGGTTAAAATGCTACAGGATGAGAGTATTGCTGATATCAAGACCAGAAGCGCTACGGCGTTGTACAATTTAGCTGTCACTCGAGAAAATTGCTTTATGATGCTGAAAGCAGGTGCTTTGCTGCCAATTATTCAGCTCACTCGATCTGATCACTTAGAGACGAAAGTGCGATGCGCTGCGATCCTCTCCCGTCTTACAGCCTATCAAGAGTACCATAGCGTGCTTAATAAAGCTGATATAAGGCGACTAGTAGATCTATCTGCTATCGATTCCATCATCACCCAACGCAGAGTCGTAGTGACCTTGTCCAACCTCAGTGTAAATGAAGACATCCGCAATATGCTCCTAGATATCCCTGAGGCAGGTGAAGCCATGAAGCTACTTATTTCAAGACCAGATGACAGTATGCGCAGCGGGTGTGCAGCAATCCTATGCAACCTTAGTGCGGCATATGGCTCGGAGCATGGTCTTATCAAGATGGAAATCGTGCCTACACTGCTAGTTACAGCTCTGCTTGCTTCTGATAAGCCGTCTTGTAAGCTAGTTTGTGTTAAATCCATCCTAAATCTAATGAGTGACCCTAGTGTCCACAAGTACTTAGTAAAGGACGGTGTTATTTGGGGCCTGAGCTCACTCGCAGCTCTGTACATGGATGAAGTGGATGATATTCAAACCCCGAATGCTGATGGTCGCGTCAGTCCAGCTCCTCCTCGTAGTCCTGGAGGAGAAGCAGTAAGCGATGTTGATGTTATGCTCGAAATTGTTGAACTTTGTGCTCGTGCTCTTTGTAATTTAAGTCGGGAGTTCTCAAAGGAAGTACTCCACTCTGCTGTCACTGTGAAGGTGGTCATGGCGTTCATTGTCAGTAGTAAAGTGGCATTATTGCGCTATGGGTCTCGTATCTTATTGCAGATGCTGCAAGCGACTGAGAAAAAGGATGAGAAGTTTCGGGTGATTGCTGTCGAGCGCATGGCTGTGGTAAGCTGTAATGATGAAGAAGTTAGTAAACTCACTATACTTTGTCTCTGTTTATGTTCACAGAGTGAATTGTGTCGTGAAGTTATTGTACGCTGCGGTATTCTTCATTCTATTGATGCATATACAATCTTCCGGGAATCGAGACTTTCTTTTGCTTATTTGACCATGGTTGGAAATATCGCTCAAGCTCCTTCTATGCGAGCTCGCCTACTCGACAGTAGTAGTTTGTCGAAGTTCGATGAGATGACGAACAATAAAGAAGATCCCGCGATTCATTTAGCTTTATCCAAAGTGCTATACAATCTTTCATGTAGTGAAGAGAATATCGCCTTTTTCGCTAATGTTACTGATAAGGATTCAAAATTCCCTATGGAAGGGTCAATCCAGCTAAGTCGTCTTTGTCGCATTACTGCGAGTTTATTAGAAAACCCACACGTTACTGTGAAAGATGAAATATTCAAGCACATGGCAGCATTCTTATATAATCTCACAATTCGGACTGAATTCACTAATGCCTTCCTTGCCCAAGGAGTAGTTTTGATATTAAAGGAACTGTGGTCCAAGATCAAAAATGATGAAGTTGGTTGTAAACTGGTCTGCATATCGTGTTGTAATCTGGCCTGTGGGAATGTTAATACTTCGAAGCTTTTGGAAGATGGTTTGGTACAGGAAGTGTTGTCTTTTATTGCAGATAGTAGTAAGAAGAAGATTCGATTCTCTGAGGATGAGCTAGCCTGTTGGAGCGCTGCTGTGCGCAATATCATGCATGTTGTACATAATCAAACTGTTTTAATTGAATCCGGGGTTATATCTGGTCTGGTCGTTGTAGCGAATGAATGCTGGGCAAGAATTAAATCGGCAGGTAAGTCCACTAATACAGAAGCACTCATACGTACTTGGCGTAACTGTACTGCTGCTCTGCGGGCTATAACCTACAATGAGAAAGAAAGAGACAAACTTGAGGATATGGGCGCATTGGATGTTATCATCCTTGACTCGAAAAAAGATTTAGACGATCAGGATCTAGGTATCGGAATTAATCTTCTGCATGAAATTGAAGCGGAGAGTTGGAAGAATGGTACACGTGGGATCCTTAAGGATGGCCGTTCAAGAGATATTTTTTCTGCGAAAATGCGTGAAGATTTCCTTGGCGCAGGGGAGCATGTGGCTTTTAATTATTCGACTGAACTAGCAACTATCAATAAAATGATGGTTACTATCAGTGTACCTTCAGAAGAAGGTCTTGAAGAAGCTGAAAGAGTGCCTATGATGGATCTTAAAGATGTTATTGGAGAGCTAGGTTCGATCGATATTGGAGACGCTGGAGCTTCAGATCCTATTACTGTCCGGGTACCGAAATGTGAAATTCCAATTTCAGAACTATCGACAAGCATTCGCGAGCTGCTTGAAGATGGGGACTATTTGCCGCTGAGTGATAGTGAGAGTGACAGCGATGAGTTAGGAGCTGAGATCAACGTCAGCGCGACCCCAGAGGCCGCAATACAGCTCCAACTCCCACAACATGGTCTCGATACATCGTCCGCTGATAAAGTGATTGTAGCCAGTAGTGGTGGTGCGGGTACGGGTGGGATTTCTGCGTTTACTACCGCTGTAGTTCATGAGATGGGTGATAATACTCAGGTGGCCAAATTGAAAAGCAATTTAAAAGTTGCGGTCGAACTCGAAAATAAAAAGGCTGAGTTATTAGATTTGCCGCAGTTATCTCCAATGAAGGAATCTGTCTCTTTTAAGTCTCCTGATCCAGCAAGGCGGCGTCAAAAGGATCATAGCCATTCTATGCCTTCAATCACAAGTCCCGGTTTTAAGTCGCCTAAAAAGGGTCTTTCTAAGGATCAGAAATTTGAGAAATTAGTGAGTCTCATTTCAGTTGCTCGAAAGGCAAAAAGCATTTCTACTAACGACATTTCATCTCAATGGAAGGAAATGTCGCAATTCTAATTTTACGTGTGTGAATATTATGTTATAAAATCAAATTCAGTTACAACAATACTTTGTAATTCTTCAAGTAATCTAAACTACATAATAAAATTCTATTTCTATTTCTATTTCTATCGTACCGTATTTGATATTTTAATTAATCAACTACCATTGGATATTTGCCAGTTGAAGGTCCGCCCGTCGGTCTTCTCATAGGAGATCGATAAGGCTGATTAGGATTGCCCTGCTGCTGTAACTCCATCGGCTGGACCTGCAACTGCACCTGTATTGTCTGCTGCTGAGCACCGCGAGATGGTCGAGGCGGGGAGCTTCGCCTGGGGTAGTGAGGACTCGATGGTGTCCGTGCATGTTGGGTGGCAAAGGCATTTACGGGTGGTTGCTCAGGATCGAATTGATCACCACCACCTCTCCGACTCTGCCAATGTTCAGGTCTATCGCGAGAGTCACGCGTCAGCTCGTTGCCACCTTGGCCCTGGGTAAACATGATCTCAGAATGATCATCCGCACTGGCTACATTTAAATGTTTCAAGCGATGTTGAACTTGATCCCACTCCGTTTCCTCTCCGGCAATTAAATTAGTGACACCTGGTCCTATACCCCATTGTTTAGAACTGCGGTCCACGCCGGGTTCATTTGCGAAATTTGGGTCCACAGCTTGTCTGGCCGCATTCCGTAAAACTACTGAACGACGGATACTTGAATCTTTATCCGCTTTAATAGCCGAATCTTGCGCGTCTGCTAATGACCAGCCTTCCTCTCCTACCATGGGGTGGAAGGCATTATCGTGCACAATCTCCCGACGTTGTCGTTCAATTTCATCTTTTTCGTAGTGAGTATGTTTCTTTAGTGATGTGCCAGATATCGCTTTGCTTCCCGATGGTCCTAAAACCGATGAATCCACGCCAATTGCGGGATTATTCTCCGTCAAAGCTGAGAAATAACTCACTTCTCCTTCGATCAACTGCCCCAACTGCCGCTGTGGCTTCGAATCTTGTGATCTAAATGGCCCCATACCTGCTAACGGAGGGACGACAGTACCGGCACCACTACCACTACCTCCAGGTGCTGGATCTAACCCGCCATTTTTTGTTGATTGGACTTTTATCACTTGGGATTTTGTTTGATAGGTCTTGGAAGGAATAACGGAGCGGATTGGGGCAGGGGCGCGACGTCCACCGCGAGCTCTAAGAGCCTGAGTATGTATCTGTTCTGCCGTAAGACCGCGATTCTCATCATCATCACCATAGTCATCATCACCGAAAAACTCTTCGGAAAGCTCGGTCATTTCATCGTCTTCTTTGTTTTCGTCATCGACAGCATCTGGTACAATCTTTGCGTGTTTGGCGAATGCCGGCGTTCGATTCCGTTGCACATCATATAAACCCGGTTCAGTTGGCTTTTTACTCTTTATATATGTATGCACCTTGAGGTTACGAAGGGATTGTGAGGACCCATCGCCCATGAGATTATCAATAAGCAGCATTAATCCTATTCCTACTAGCACTATTATTAATGATTGTAGCTTATCCTCTGACGCTGCGATGTAGATGAAAGCAAACCCACAGATTACAACAGAAACAACCTCTACAATCAGGTCTTGTCCCATTTCAGGCACACAAGAATACATGAATATAATCATCTCCCACACAGCCACACAGAAGTTGCCCCAGGTTTTGGGATTCAGAAGATATGCTATATAAGACAAAAAGATGCTAAAGAATGAATGAGGCTTTGGTGCCCGGCTTCTCTTGACATACATAGATCTATTAAAAGTCTTGTATTTGTAATGATTCAGATGATTTGCACCAGGCCAGCCCATGTCCCAATCATGTAAACCTAGTAGTAAACGAGCGGATGGCACTTCAGGCATCATACGAGCGGCGCGACAGGCAGGGTTGAAATGCTGTACTAAAGCATGGCGATTAACCATATTACCCCTGACACGAGTCATTATGAACCGGGCGCGATACATCAAAAACCCGTACATTTTAACCATATCGTTGCGCGCGAAAGCTGGGATTGCAATGTGTTTCAACCAAAGCGCGAAGGGGTGGAATAGGAAAACGTCCAATAACACTGCACAAGCATAACCAATACCCCATAGATTGAGTGAGCCTGGACCGAGATTAGAGTTAATCACAAGGATAATGATAGCAATCGGGGCGAGTATACCTGGAGTCAGTCCGAGGTAGTAGAAACGTTCAGTTGATCCTAATATCGAGTCCGGGATCATTGTGGGTGCGCACTTCAGCGCTAGACGTAGTGCTACTCGATGCCTGGCCCCTTCGAGAGAGTAGACTAGGAACATATTCATTAGGAACGCATTTCTCTCATCTTTGCGTAGATAGGACATCCATTCGAGTAACTGGTTGCTATTCTGACGCGCATTCCGCACCTTGGCCAGAACAAGGTTTTCTGACTCACAATGCAAAATCTGCGCAGCTGAAATCGGGTTTCCTTGATTATTTGCGGTAATAATGATTTGTACAAACATGCGTTCCAGCATTCCAAGCACATGATATCTCAAGAACAACGTGGGAAGGATACCTTGTACAGGTACAATTGCTTGAGGCCCATTCAAATCATCCATTGACTTGGCTTCGGCGATGCTGCTGACATAGTCGATCTCTTGTTGCATTTTAACTAGTTTTGCGGCGATTGACCATGTGTACTTCAATGCGGCCATTCCATCAAGAGGGTCATTCTTCTCCCCCCTGTGTGACCTTACTGTAATAGATGAATGATTAGAGTTATGACTCACTGCAGAGGTCACACTACCAGTTAAGCTTGCCGCTAGACTCGGCGCCTTTGAAACATCATCTAGTACAAGCGCGCCATCTTTACCCTCCTCGTCTCCATTAGTACCACCAGGTTGAGAAGTAGCTTGACTACTAGCATCAGAAGGAATCCATTCTTCGCCCTTCTTGTACGCCGCCAAACGCGCCTCTTCTTGGATTTTCCTAGCTTCTTCCCGAATACTTTCCTCCCAGTCTTCTATCACCTTATTCGCCCATGCCGTAGATGCTTTCTTTTCTTTATCATACTCTACGACTCTGTAGCGCAAGAAAACGCGCAAATACTCGTCCATTTTCCTGATAGCATACTCTGTGAACGAAGAAAGAGGGGCATTAAACACTGCTCCGAAACCAGCCACCATCACGATAGCCATAGGGGACAGGGCGGGTGCTTTAAAGACGCAATACTCAAGTCGATCGTACCAAAGGCACATATGGTCCATGCCAGTCACATCAGTGGGTTCAAGACATAGATCCTTCTCGCGCAAGGTCTCACACACACCATCGTCGGCGAAATACACCCACCCCGCAACTGTAGTACCCAGCAATATATACATAAGACGAGAGAAAACTTGAATCCACCGCGTCCCAAGCAGCAAATCGTAATCGTCTCCTCTACGCCCAGAAATCATAGATCCATACATATGATATCGAATTAGCACTCGTTTGAGTCGTTCAGGCCACCGTTCCATGAGCATTTCATCTGGTAAGCCGTGATGCGCGGGATACTTGACCTTGGCGCGGCGCGCTGGGAGGCCTTCTTTGCCTACCACAGTGGGCACGGGTTTCTCGGGGATTATATAATTGTCATGTTTTTTGCCGTGTTTGAGATTTGCTCCTTCCTTCAGGGCCATTTTCGCTTCATATTTTCCAGGAACATACAAGTTCTCGAAGTAATCCCAATCAATCTCACCAAAGGAAAATCCAATCACAATAGATAAAAGAATGAACCCCAAGACACATAAGATCTGTAAATAGTTCTTAACGGGAGGTAGTGGTTGGTATGCCTCATTCCTGGTAACTAATGGGTCCTTTTGCAGATCAAATACGAAGGATGAAACAGCCAACTCGACAGTTTTATGCATCCTTCCACCGAAATTTGAGTTAACGCCAAGGGACTGCGACTGGTCCGGCTCACATATACACAAGGCCTTAGTAGCATCATAGGTATCAACGCGGCAAGCAACGGCAGCATCATACGTTGGAGTGGTGATGGAGAAATCCCTCTGCATACAGACCGGCAAGCGCTCGTATCCACTACAAGTGAACTCGAAGGTAGTTAGTTTGGTACCAGTACAAGTCGTATTAAAGACCTCGTTATCATCGCACTCGCCTATTTGTAGTGAAGAGACCTCATAGGGGATGTCTTGTATCTCGCACTGCATTGAGTGCTCAACCATATCCTTGCGATTATAAATCTCAATATCCCAATAGTCTAGCTCAGCAGACAGTGATGTGATAGGCACAACGTCATTATCATCGTTAAATGGATGGAATTCGACTCGTACTTTAGAAGAGTTCGAATAAACGCCATCTTCATTAAAATTCAGCAACGACAGGGCTACACCCACTCCGCCGTACTCAGGCGGGATTCCTACCTTTACCTGTGCGACATTCATGCCCATCAGCGCCTCCAGTGGCATCAACGGCACAGCTAGATTCGCTGAGCCGAACAACAAATCACTAGAACCGGTGATATTTGATGAGCCGGAAGTAGACGTATTAGCAGATGCACTTAGCTTCTCAGAGGACCAGTGCGCTACCCACATACGCATATAAGGCGTAGCGAAGGCAGTAGAAGGTTCATCTAATGACATCAATTCTTCTCTTGCAACAGTTATAGCTGTGATAGCTTTGAATACTGAACTAAGGAGATTTGAAGGGAGTGGGTAACCACGGGATAAAATCGCGGAAATGGCGATAACAACAGCTCCAATTGCCTCGTCATCAGCAGCAGCGGAAGGGTTATCTGTGACAGCCTTCAATAGAACAGATGAACATGACACATAGGCTGCATCAGTCACCTCAGAGAGGTGCTCCAGCGTCTGCATAACAGTAGTAGAGATAGACGTGATGACCACCGGTGTCACGTCAAGCCTTCTTAAAGTTGTCCACAACCCGCTGCATACAGCATCTCTCACTTCAACACCTGCGTAATACTGTTCTCTCGTCAGATCACACGATGGCCCGTACTTACCGACTAAGCACTTACAACGAGGAAAACAGTATACATCTTCCAAAGAACAGGGGGTTGTATCCATCCCAAATCGCGAGTAGTACTCACAGTAACCTGCACCAGCGCCATTGCAGTCACCGGGGCATGACTTGTAGCCCTGAGTGCACTTGTTGCTGGTGCATATACCCGAGAAACAATCACTATTAGCAGCACAAGTGCTGTCAGCAAGACCATCACCAACAGCAACTGATAAAACCCTCCTACTACTACCACCTCCAACACTACTACTACCACTATTATCCACAATGCATGGAGATTCGATCGAATGCCCCGGGGTACCTACAAATCCAGGTAGGCATCCCCCACACATACCATTATTGGACGTACAAGGCTCACGCCCGATGCCATGGCACTGACTATCAGTGATAGCAGCCCCGAAACGGTCGACGCAACGCGCGAGAGATACTACTGAAGTAGCAGCTGATACTAGCTGAATAACTAGTTCTGAATTCGTCTCTTCCTCTGCTGTTGCAAGTTTGGTAGTTAACGAAGCAGATAATTGCGGAATCGTCTGCGAGAAAGTGACAGTAGCAGTGCTTGATGCAGTGGTCGCACTGTTATATATATCATATACCTGAACTATGCATGTCACAAGGTAATTAATGCTCGGGATACCTATTTTCAGGTATGCATTAATGTATGCCGATGGATCTTTGCGCTTAATTACCGTCTTTTCCTTAGGATTGCTAGTGTATGAATACATTGCATAAGATAAGGGGTAGTCATCAGGGTCATCGATCCACGACTTGGCGGTGAAGTGGAACAGTGTGACCATCGCTTCTCCAACAGACGGCGCAACTACCAGACGACCTCCGACTGGCGGCGAGTTAGTAATGACAGTGAAGGATAGCATTTGAACACTGTCATACGCCAAGTAGAAGGTATAATCAGCACCAGGCGCCAAGGATCCAGCGGAGATCGATAGGGGGTGTATAGTAGTATATACTAGTGGTATATTAACCGGTTGGTCTTCAGCAGATGGGGGCGAAGCCTCAATGTTCCTTACTACAAATCCAGGTACATCAACTCGTACAGGTCTAGACACTGCTGCCGTTAATGCAGTCACTGCTAACTCTTTACAACCCCACACAACAGGCATGGATAGGATATCTACGGAGTTGTTGACCCACGATGCGATGAAGGGTACAGTCATGGTAAGGTTGACCGTAATTCGGTCATCAGCATTATATTTGCTTCTAAGTGGACTCAACGATCCGATAGTCGGTAGTGGACGCGTATAGCTGATATAAACAACACGAACAGATGCATGTGAGACTCTACCACGGCCATTCGTACCTGTGACTGTTATAAGATAGTCACCGGGAGCCACTGTGTTAGCGCCTATAGTAGTAGTAACACTAGTACTACTACTAAAGGAGAGGGTAGAACAGTCACCGGGGTTCTCTGTACCACTTGATGGGTCAGCGGGCTCACATTTCCACTTATAAGTAAGCATTTCCGTACTCGGATAATCTCGATCATAGCTAAGTGAAGCATCCAGTGTTAATGCACTTGCCCCCACTTGCAAGCGCTGAGCAGCACCAACAATCTCAACATGAGGGTTCGACACCCCTACATCAACTGCTACATTCGCTGTAGCCAATGGTTCCAATCCCATAACAGAAATGCGCGACGCTTCTACTGAAACTTCTATGGTGTACCTACTTTTCCCTTCGAATACATATGGAGGGATGGAGAAGACTCGAGGATCCTTTGACAGCGATGTAACACCAAACACGAATTGAACATCTCTATATACTTTCCAAGAATAAGTAAGAAGCCGCGAACCAGCTCCAGTACTAGCACAGGATGGGAAAGACGCCTCCGCCGTGACACTCAAGGGCTGCCATCGATTAATATTAATACTAGCTGGACCAACTATCCGCACCTGAGGTACAGCTGCATCATCGGACACATCCACTTCTTGCACGCCCTGAGATGACAGCAGGAAGCGATTCTGAAGCTCTAATGAAAACGTATATTTCCCCGCTACAAATTGACTGCGTGGGATGGTAGCAGAACTTGAAGTATCAGCGAAATTTGAATTTAAAAAGGTCTCAATTAAAGCCGCCTTATTCTGAGAATTGACTGAAGTTGTGCTCTCGACGTACCATCTAACGGTAGTCCATGGCCGGCCAGCGCTACCGTACGAATTCGTAGGGTCTAGTATCACATCATCACATGCTCCTACCCGAGTTGATGATGACAAGGACACCATCGGTGCCATTGGTTGATTCGGTGCGATGATAGTTACAGCCGTAGATGCTGACGAAAAGTTATGGTTCGAAGCATCACAAGGGGTTTGGCATTCTTGTCGGATGGAGTTAGGAACAACTCTCACACTATCGCCTGAATCAACAAACCCACCTGCACTGCCTAGTACGACATAAAGGGCGGAAGGAGTCTGCCATCTGCACACTGCGCCGCCAACGCCTGGAAAGGCAATGCAAAGGGAGCAATTGAACGCTGAACTGTCTTGCCCTGCACGATCAGTAGCACCGTCGAAATGAACCTCCATTTGCTCGCCATTATTGGATAATTTCGCAGAAACTAGCGATGGAGTGTAAGATTCATACGAAAAAACATTGAATTCCGCACCAGATGCACGGTAAGAATGCACACCAGTACTCGTAGTATTTGCTACTAATCGAATACAACCTTCTGCTACATTCGATATTCGAATGTTCGCGGAAAGTTCCGTCGCTGTTCTTGCAAACGAGACAATAGAGTGATCAAGTGCAGGTACTCTTGAAGGAACAGACTCGCCACTATAACACTCATCAAGGTAGAGATTCACATCCAAATTGACAGATGGCTGGGATGGAAGTGATACGGTGAACACGACAGAAGTAGTTGTTGCACTTCCATCAAGCATGGCATATGGACGACTAGTGCGTACTTGGAGCTGAGGTGTACCTGTAGTAGTAAATGAAACCTTCGAACTCACCATATCGAGATCACTTGGACCTTTACCGGACATCGTTTCTGGCTGGCAGTACATATTATAAGCCGTTCGAGGGGTTAGTCCGCGTACTGTTACAGTCGCAATATTGGAACCGGAAAAGTCTGTTGCACTATAGAATCCTAGAGCTTTTACTGCAGCTCTATCGATAATTTCATCATGAGTCGTTTTAAAAGCTGCGCAATACATGACTCCTGTTTGAGATAACCCTAAAGAGACGAGCGCGCCATCATCACTAACAGTAATAGCTCCGGAGAGGGACGAAGATAGGGATATCAGTGTGCTCGCACGAGGCGCTGTAGTCAATTTAAAGAAATTGAATGCTGACGCTTGTTTTAGACCTGTTTTGCAGGGGCTGGTCAATAAAGCGCTACCCATCAGGTTGGTACATCCGTTGTCACAGTTGAGACAAAAAGCCGCATGGCTTCCGCACGCGAATACTCTCCAGGTGTAACCATCGCATTCTAACTCTAAATTCTTCTTAAACGAGAGCGCATACACTAACTGCGACACCTTATCAAGGTCATTGCACGTAGAGTGTACGGACTCTAGGTTCTCAGTAGAAAAGTCCTCATACCCTAACCAAATCCTTATACTAGTAAACTGAGCACCACCGCTGGGTATCCGCAAGCCTGCAAACCGGAATCCCTCCCATTCATCACAACTACCCAACAAATTCTTGCCTTTATACCACCTATTCGCGAAATAAACTTCACTGAAGTCTTCCTTTGTTGTATTCGGCGCCATGGCTGCTTTGGCCTCCTCATATTTCGCATTTAAGCGATAAAGAGTATAGAATTGCTGCTCGACCTGTGGAGCTCGAGTGGGTGAGCTAGTTGGGGGGTTAGTATCTCCCGTTCGCGTCGGCCGACTCGTCAATGGCACTCCTGTCGGTACTGTAGTAGGTAAAGTAGTGGGAACACAAGATGGCACTGTTGTAGGTTGCCCACTAGGCTCACCAGTCGGTTGGGTACTCGGTTGTCCTGTAGGCTCCCCAGTCGGTTGTCCTGACGGTTGGCCGGTAGGTTGACTTGAAGGCTGACTTGAAGGTTGACTCGTGGGCTGACTAGATGGTTGTCCTGTAGGCAGTCCTGTAGGTTGACTTGAAGGTTCTCCTGTCGGCTGAGAAGTAGGTTGTCCAGAAGGCTGGCCTGATGGGCGTGAGCTCGACGGATATGCACTTGGAGCACTCGTCGGGTGCGAACTAGGGGCAGTAGGAGCTTGTGAAGGGTACGCTGTCGGATCGCTTGAGGGTATGGATGTAGGGACAGGAGACGGGAAACTGGTAGGCACTGTTGATGGTTCAGACGTAGGCCAAGTCGTTGGATCTGGCGACGGCCTGCCTGTAGGTTGTCCTGTAGGTGGGGGCGACGGTCGAGGTGTCGGCTCCCAAGTATGGCCCATTATTAATGGTATATATGTAGGTCTGGGGCTAGGAATCGGTGTGGGCCTACTTGTAGGGACACTTGCATGTCCCACACAGACTATCCAGCACATCCAAACTATTGATAACAATATCATATTCAACTTTTAACCCATAAACATGTTTCTAGCGTATGGAATTCAGAAATGAGCTTATAGAGCTACTTATTTCGAGAAACTAAATCGATTATTCACGTTAAAAAAAACCACGGCCACGACAACAACGGCAGGTTTCCAGATGGTTTATAATTGGAAACCGTATACATTTCATCTGTGAGTGTCTACGCGAGCTTAAAAGATGATCACATTACTATTAAGGATGTGCATCATTCTTTTAGCTCTTCAAAGTGGCTCTATAGCGCAGATGGACCCTACAGGTCGGCCTACGAGTGAACCAAGCTCGCAGCCTACAGGCAAACCTTCAAGTTTACCGACTTCTTTGCCATCAATTGCGCCTACTTCTATACCAACGACACCAAGCTCACAGCCCACAAGTATTCCGAGCTGGCAGCCCTCGAGTTTACCGTCATCTAGTCCGAGTAGTGAACCTTCAAGCGCTCCTTCTGGTGTACCAAGTAAAGCTCCTACTTCAGCCCCTACTCAGCCAACGAGTCAGCCTAGTGGAGCTCCTAGTGGGGCTCCGTCTATGGTACCGACAGGAGAGCCGACTAGCCAGCCTACAGGTGAACCCTCCGGTCAGCCATCGACGGCACCCACAGGAGTGCCCACGGGGCAGCCTACAGGACAACCGTCTAGTCAGCCTACGAGTCAACCTACAGCGCAACCGACGACCCCGACTGGCGAGCCTACATCAATACCTACCAGTATTCCTTCGAGTGAGCCATCATCACAGCCTACGAGTCAACCGACGTGTCAGCCTACAAGCCAACCCACAGGACAACCATCTGGACAGCCTACGAGTCAACCTTCAGCTAAGCCGTCTGGTCAACCAAGTTGTCAACCCACATCGAAGCCATCGACCTGTCCTTCATCGGAGCCATCGAGCCAGCCAACGAGTCAGCCTTCTGGACAGCCAACTACTCAGCCCACAGGACAGCCTACATCACAGCCTACAACTCCTACAGGACAGCCTACGGGACAGCCTTCAGGTCAACCAACAAGTCAGCCAACAGGTGAACCTACTGGTCAACCAACGTCAATGCCTTCAGTTCCTACAGGCAGGCCAACTACTCAGCCTACGGGACAGCCTACGTCGCAGCCTACAACTCCTACAGGACAGCCAACAGGACAGCCAACAGGACAGCCTTCGGGACAGCCGACTGCACAGCCTACGGGACAGCCCACAGGACAGCCTACATCGCAGCCTACAACTCCTACAGGACAGCCTACGGGACAGCCAACAGGTCAGCCAACTGGTCAACCGACTGCACAACCTACCACGCCAACAGGACAACCAAGTAGCCAGCCTACGAGTCAGCCCACGGGACAACCGTCGAGTCAACCTACAGGACAGCCTACTAGCGAGCCCTCTATTCCTACTGGAGAGCCTTCTGCTGAGCCCACTATTCCTACGGGTATGCCTTCTAGCCAGCCTACTACTGAACCTAGTGGTGTACCTACAAGCATGCCTACAATGCCTACGGGACAGCCGTCATCTCAACCTAGTAGCCAGCCTACAACTCAACCTACAGGACAGCCTACAGGACAGCCTTCGACCCAACCTACTGGTGAGCCCACGGGACGACCATCGAGTCAACCCACAGGCCAGCCATCTGCTCAGCCTTCAGGTCAGCCCTCAGGCCAACCAACAACCCAGCCTACTATCGTGCCTAGTGCGACACCTACCACTGTACCTACCAACGTACCTACAACGATTCCCACTACAGTGCCTACCCGTGTACCAGTCACCTCAAGTCCTACATTCTTTGGTGCAACAACCACGCCCACAGCTGTACCTACAGCGGATCCTACCCAAACTATGATCGATGTGTACAGCTACCGAACGTATAGTAGATTTTTGGAGTATTCCCTCCATCATAAGTCTCTTACGGACCCCCGCTTCGCGCACTATTCGTATAAAGGCCAAACAGTAGTAGGGTCCTGTCTTGAATGGCAAGTATTTATCAATCGAATTATGGCCATCCCAGTGGCTGGCGTATACTTCAAATCTATAGATATTGCTGTGGAAAAGTCCAATTTAGAGACGGGAAAGTCTCTTCAATTAAGGGCATTTTGTGACGATAAAGAGGTAGTTAATAATTTGGGTGTTGCCATGAAGGAAAAGCGCGGTTACAACGCTGAGTGTAATGGAAATACATGGAGAACTATGATGTGCGATGAAGAATCAGTCTTATGTATCAATTGTCAAGGTGATATTTGTAGGAAATGTCCTGGTGATGATTTTATTCTTCGCCCATGTCGCGAATGTAAGAATAATAATCTTTTCTATGGTATTTTTGACTTTGTTACTGACGTTGAAGAGATTTTCCCGCTTATTATTAATCCTCTTGCACTGACATCGACTCGTACATCGGTTATTATTAACCTGGATATGAGTAGCCAGGGGGCAGTTTCTTGTGCAGCTTTTAAAAACAGAGACTTTGACCCATCATCTTTGTCTATTTTTGACGTAAAAAGATCGTCTAACCCTAAAGCTACACGCACATCGGGCGGCCATGTGACATTGACTATCCCTAACCTAGAATCCGATGCACTGTATCAAGTTGTCTGCTATACTGAAGACTTCGAGGGACATGGTATGGACTCAAGGGCCGTACTTGCTACAACAGCAAATATCACTACTGACTGCTGCAGAAGTGTACTTTACACACGAGTTCATCAAAATATATCGAACAACCTCGCAGAAAGTGCATTTGAAAACCCTACATATAAATTCATTTTGGATTCTCAGCCTACGGGTCCCATGCGAGTACGCATATACCCCTCACCGTGCACCGGTAACGATGGAGCGCTACGGCCTCAACCAGTACCTGAGTATTTTCCTTTTGACCAAGACTCACCCTCTTTAGACGGTTCCTTTCAATTATTTGCACAGGAGGGACCCAAGGGACGAGGATGCTTCGAACTAAAGGCATATGCTACCAAACGCGACCAGCTCACTCCTCTCCCTGAGGACTACACTTCAGCCTATTACAACGTTTATGTATACAACAACGACTACATGCCTAAAACCCCAGAGTTGGAGTCAGTGGCCTTCTCTAACAATGGGATGTTTCTTATGGTAACGTTTGATTTAGAGACGAATCAAGGAGGAATCATTGCATCTTTTCCTTGTGATTCAATTCTACTATTCCCTGGGTCCGATGCCGCGACGTGCGTTTGGACCGATAAGAAGTCTATTAAAGCTGTAATAGGACTGTCCGAGACCCTAGTACAAGTGGGCGATAATATCACTGTTGCAGCATCTACTGTACAACCAGCATGCAACCCTGGATTTGAGACGATTATGGATTGTAGCACATTGTCATATGTAAGTGCAACACAGAGTATGCGAGTAGCTGCTCCCACTAATGCTAGAGCGCCTGTTGTAAGTGTCTCTACGACAGAATTGGTAGGAGCATGTGATGATGTGATACTAGACCCTACGAATTCGTACGGTAGCGCTGGCCGGCCATGGACTACCGTTAGATGGTACGTCGAGAGTTTGACTACCACTGGCTTTTATGCAGCAGCCACAGCCGCAAAAGCAGCATTAATTGAAACGTTCTTGAATGCTCAATACTCGGATCCTACGTCTGTTGCTGTGATTCCGAGATCTCAATTTGTCGAAGGAAAATACAAGTTTTCGCTGGAATTGCAAAACTATATGCTTGTATCTGCGCGAGGAGTAGCAGTAGTGAAGATATCAGTAGTATCAGCAATACCAAATATCCGTATACTGGGGCCTACGGTTGTTTCAAACTTCAGATGGCAAGGCTTGGAGCTTATGGCGGAAGCGGCATTGCCGTCATGTGTATCAGGCGGAGCCGGCTCGCGAACCTTATCTTATGAATGGAAAGTGTACAGGCAAGTGCAATTTATGGGTAGTGTGGTGTCGATCTCGAAGGACCCAACTAAGCTTATCATACCACCCTACGTCTTAGAAGGAATGAGTAGATACACGATTGAAGTCACAGCAACAGCAACGAAAATTCCTGGCCGCCCATTTGCAACTGCTATTGTAACTGTAAACATGGGGGAGAGCGGGATTCGCGCAGTGATTGTTGGCGGTAGTGCAAAAACGATATCTATTGCTGAACCGATCGTACTCGATGGCAGCAGTTCTTATGATATCGACTATCCCAAGACAGGGGTATTGCACTATGGATGGTCATGTATGTACAACGGTAGGCCTTGCGGTAGCTTCAATCCTGGATCGCCGCAGATCGTGAGGTTTGCTGCCGGGAAATACCAACCCGGCGATTATGAATTTACCTTAGTTGTCACCAACAATCGTGGATCTTCAGCCTCAACGAGCATGGTGTTAACTATATCTGCTGATGCATTGCCTCGTGTTACACTGGGTAGCACCTTATTAAAGTACAATCCATACCAGCGCATTGTCGTTAATGCTAGTATAGAGATGCCTTCTGGTGCTCCTATTGCGATGCACGACTGTACTTGGTCTTCTCGTGAGCTCGATGACGCTTCTCTGTCTTCTGCCTCAATGAGACCCTTAACAGCTACAGTGACCGCACATTCCGAGCACCCTTTATCACTGCTCCCAGGCCATCTATCTGCAGGTATTACATATACATTCGTGCTGTCCGCCGGTGGTAAGGTGCTAATGAATGTAGCACTCACTATGAATTCACCGCCCACTGGTGGTGTACTTACGACCACCCCTGCATTTGGCGAAGCGTTAACAACTGAATTTTCACTAATTGCTTCGTCTTGGACGGATGATCCCGACGACTACCCCTTATCGTATGCTATGTACTCATACAGTGGCAATCCAGAGGAAAAAACGAAACTGAAGCGACGTGACCAACAGTCATATGCAAATGTTTATTTAAGTGCTGGGGTAAATAGCGTGAATGGTATTGTAACCTGTGTAGTTCAAGTATATGATGTATACGGGAGTTTTGGTCAAAATACAGTGGATGCTTCCGTTGCCTTAACCATGACCCTTCAGACCATGTCCTCGTCTTTTACTAGTAGAATTAACGATGTTGTAGAGCGTTCTCGACCAGAAGCAGCTGAGCAGCTAATCACAGCTGCAGTTCGATCCATATCAATTGCTATATGTACCGATATTAATGGTATCCCGATTACTAAAGATCGATGCAATGCCCTTGGACGGCAAGCATGTTCTTCTGCGAATGGCATGTGTGGAGAATGCCTTCCTGGATATATTGGCACACCCGGTCATTCACTATTTTCACCTTGTGTACCACCACCAGTAGTATTGTCATCACGACGGCGACTTGATGAAATACCTTCAGGTCTTGTTGGTGCTGCGTGTTTGAGTGATGAAGCGTGTTTATCTAATTCTTGCATGTCAGGATATTGCACACAGGGCACGAAGCGTTGTCCCAATGACTGCTCCCAGCAAGGCTCTTGCGTGTTCGACTCAAGGACGGGTAGATCTGGCACTCCGTGCGTGGTGGAAGACACCTCATGCATACCTAAGTGCTTATGTAACGTGAACCCATTGGGCGGATATGGGCAAGACTGCGCAATGCCCGTGGCTGATTATACCGCAGTACGGGCAGTGCGTGAAGCTGTATGCTCTGCCCTGTATCGATCTTTAAACCTTATTGACCCAACCCCCGATGCACTTGCATTCCGCGCTCAAACTGTGATATCAACATTCAATGATTACGCTCTTGTATCCCCTGCTGCATTCGAATCATGTGCGGACGCGCTAGTGGAGAGTATAATGGCAAACGCTGAAGCTGCTGCTGCAGATGAAGCGATTGGTGTAGTAATAAAAGCGTTATCAGCTATTCTAGGGAAGGGACCCTCTATTAATGAAGATTTACTCGAAGAAATTGAGCATGCTATACGCCTTATTGCACAAGCGCGACAGGGTTTAATGGCAGTAGGTGAACCAGCAACATCCATCGCGGAAGACTTTGCGCGCGTTTTCGTCGCGAAAAGTACTGGTGCTTTTATGGAATATGATATACAAGTACCGTTACTTCCGCTAGAACAAGCTACAAAGCTGTTGGCACCTACAGTTAAAGTTGATTTTGACTCTGTTGGAGTTGAAACTGTAATGGGGGTTAGTGTGGTTGCGCTAAACCGCACTGTGAATGGTATAAAAACTGACGGTTCCAAAGTCAAGATTGAGACTCGTTTTTTCGGCACTGTCGATAATGCTAGTTCTCTTGCTACCACTACCAAATTAACGAACGATGTACTTGTTACATCTTATTTTGAGCGTTATAATGCACCTGTGAAAATATACCCTACCCTCGGTTATAGTGGATTTATTGAATGCACCAAATCGATCGATCTTTTACCCTTCGATATATCCATTTATTGCCCAGAGGATATCATGACCTACTCCTGTCCTGGTGTTTTAAGCGGCCGACTTAATTATACATGCCCATCTACCTACCGCGTTCCACTTTGTACGACTAGAAATGATGCCGGTTCAGCCTACGTGCCGGACCCAGATTGTTCAGTATTGAGCTTTTCACAGGATTCTACTATATGCAAATGTAATTTATTGGAGAGTGCAGTAAATGGCAATGATACATCAAGGCGGTTGAGGATCCAGCAAGGTGGTCCTCGCCATGGTGATATTTCATTCGAACTCTCATCCTCCGCCTATACCATACAAACACCATTTTTGTACACATTTTTCCAACGGAATTTACCATTAGTGCAATATGATGACAGTGTTTTTAATTCAGTTATTACTATTGTGGTTCTTGCTATGATAGGATTTGCATTCTTTCTCCGTCACGATAATATAGATGCGAAGGAACATAAAGAATCTCATATAAGTGGTGGAAATTCTGAGGAAAGAAGAGAATATAAAGCCTTCCTCGAATCGCTACTACCCATTGAATTGTCTAGTAAGCCTTGGTATGAGCGGTGGTCAAGCGGGTTGAAGCACCAGCACACACTTCTATGTCTCGCACAAGTCGATTTGCATGATGATTTCAATGAGGCAGGCTACTACGAGCATAGGCACCTACCCACTAAAGGCGGACCTGGGCGCAACCACCCTCTACTATTTTCTCGTTGGGCATTGCAAGCGATACGTATTCTATCAATCACATTTGTTGCGACTCTGCTTTATGTTACTTATTTCGCTGATGATAACTACTGTCAGTTGTTAACCACTCTAGCAACATGCTTGGACCAGGTCACAATGGATGGTAGTGATTATGTATGCGGATGGGATGTGGTTGGTGACTTTTGCTATCCAACAGAGCCAACGGATTCCTTAATATGGCTGCTTGAGATATCATTCGTCGCTACAATACTAGTATCTCCAATTAATTTATTAGCAGCTCGGCTCACAAATATGTTGAATTCTATACCAATCCTCCAAGGTACTGTTGTAATGCATGGCGAAAAGGCATTCAGTATTGGATCGGGTCACATCACTGCATCTGGCCTCGCAGCGGAACTGTCACTTAATAGTAAAAGCGGCTCAGGCGAACGGCGAAGTGCTGCTACTGTTAAACATGGCGCATCAGCTCTGCATGTTACAACTGGTGGGTTGGAATGGACATCACCAGCTAAATCACCACCTCGTAAGGGTGCTATTGGTGTTTCCAAGGGGAAAAAAAATAGAAAGAAAATCGACGTTGAAGATGAATTCCTTACTCTTCAGCCTTTTGGTAGTACACTTATTCGAGCTGCTCGTTTTTCTAATTTATCGAATCGTTTAGATAATATGTTGGTAAGCGATGAAGTTGATTGGCTATTTTCTGCTGAACACCTGCAATATTGGTATCAAGATAGAAAGTGGGACGAAGAAGATGGCGAGGAAGGCTATCAAGAATACGATAGAGAGACCTGGCTTGGTGACTTTAAATGGCGTCTTGATGCATGGGACATTGTATCAGGTGAAGAAGGCCACCCCCGTCGTGCGTCTCGAATGGTTGCACACACAATGCAACAAGGAAACAGGGTCCTTCTTGTAAATAAAGTCATCCTCGCACGCCGCAAAGCCGACAAACTTACGGTATTTCTAGAGAGAGAAGAGCGAGTTAACCATCGAGAGGTCTACCGCGTAGAGCAAATCCTAATACGACGATATATATTGCATTTATTCACTGGTTTTCGACAGAAATATTTACAACATGCATTGTTACCGCATTGCTCTCCCACTATTGACGCACAGTCGACCTCTGTGCAGCTGATACGAGCAATAGGACTGTATACTGCGATTCTCGGCATTGTCGCTGTACTAGCATACTTCTCTGTCACATATGGCAACATTCTCGGAACAATCAGTACTGAATATTGGATTCAATCTATTATTCTGATTATTCTTTTAGATTTGACTCTTTTGCAACCTCTAGAAATATTTATGCGAGTTGTAATTATTCCAGAGGTTGCTAGATCGCGAGTTCAATTAATTTGGACGGCGATGCTAAAGCGAATGCCTTGGATTTTCAAGCGCACAAGAGGCCAAATTAATGATACCTTTGGATTAATTCACAGTTTCAATCCGGCTGTAAGAGCCGCACGGAATTTCATTTATTTACCAATTGCAAGGTTCTTGATTTCTATGGGCGATGTTGATATGCTAACGATTGTAGACTATCCCGACAAGGAAGGAGAAACCATGCCAAGTATTGGTAGATTCTTTAATGCTTGCTTTGCCTCCTTCTTTTTGTTTTTCAATTTCCCGGTTGAAGTGGGATGCATCGAACTATTTTCTAACCTCTATTCTAGTATTCTACTGCATGTTATTCTAATCGCGGTATATGTACAAATGGGCAATAACTGGACGGTGCTAGTAGCGGCAATAGTTATGATGTGGACAATTCCCTTCCTTCTTGCTTGCATATCTGAGCACAATGCAAAGGATGCGTTGGCGGATCAGGCTTCGGAGCCTGCAGAAGAGACGAAGGAAGGAGAAGTCAGTGACGACAAGGGGAATATTACACTGGATGATATGGGTATGATTGTTTATAAAGATGATAATACTAGGATGGTAGCACCTAAGGTATCAGGAGCACCTATGATGTCTCCTTATAAACCTAGATGGGTCGATGCACATACTAGCATTAAAAAACCACCTGTTATAAACGGTGGTTTGGAATATCCTACCATGACAAGTCTCGCAGATGCATTTGATCAGTCATTTGAACAGAATGGATCGATGGCTTTCACTGCTACTGCCGGTAGTGCTGCTGAAAGGGGGGGATCTCCTGACGGAACAATGCGTAAGCTTGGAAATACTAATGGGCCCACTGGTGTTGCTGCAGGGCGGTACGGTTATGAAAGGGCTGAGCCTCCAGGTAAAGGACAGGAAGGGATCAATGTTTCCCCTTCCCAACGTGGTCCTGGTATGCATGATTTAGAGCACGGCTCGCAATCATTAGTGTCGGGAAGTATCATTACCGCGACCTCTGCTCTAACCGGCGCGACCCGCGATGGAGCGGGAGGTGGAAAAAGTACAGCTGGCTCACGCAAGGGTGAAAGTTTGCGTTCCAAGGCTAGTCGTCGTGCAGGAAATGCAGATAAAGATAGAGAACATATACCTTATGAAGAATCTGGTGGAAAACATTTATCAAAGAGTCGAAAAATGAAATCAGTTAAAAATAAAATCGGAGGAATGCTAGGTATTGATTTCTTCGGTGCTGCTACAATCCAGCCAATTACAGAAGTTTCTGAGGCAGAGGATTCAGTTCCATCAAGTTCTAAAGGCGAGAGGAAGAAATTGGGCAGTAGAGAAGCCAGTCAAGCTAGTTCTGAGGAAATGTTATCAGAACTGCCGCGCAAAGCCTTCTCGCATGCATTAAATATGAAAAGTCTCAATGAGTCTATCGAAGTAGAAAAAGCAACAGCACCGCCACGCTTTAAGCCTGGATTCGATGGTCCTCGAACATCGCATATCCGTGTTATTGGTCCTCCACTAGATACTATGACAATGAATGTACCAGTCCCAGTACATGGAAGGTCGGGTCCACTCAAGGTGGGGACACCTATGGTTATCCCTAAGCATTCCACAGAGAACAAGGGTGAACGGGATAGGTACCCAAGTGTGATGGAGAGCAGTTTGAGTCGCAAAGCACAAGACAAGGCCCCATTGTTTTACGACTAGAAAAAAATTGATGATTTTTTTTATTTTTTCCGTTTATATTACTTTTATTCAACGAAAAGTATATGATTCTATTACATGCTAAGAAAGCATGATTATTTTAATATTAATTTTAGTTACAAAGTAGAATTTCTCTTTATTAAAAGTTATGAAATTATAGAGAGTTTACATCGAAATATTGCATAAATTCATAATACCTTTCGCTCGGACCCTCTTTCCAGGCTTTTGGAGATTTTGGAACTTCTTTCCTGCAAAAGAGAGAGTGAGAGAGGGAGAGAGTGAATGCAGCAATTTCAGAAGAGACGCAAAGCCGATCCAACTTTCGATCCGTATGAATCTCTGTCGGAGATGAGTGATTTCTCGTGTACCCCCGACCTCGAGCGTAATTCAGAGGATGAGTCGATAGTGACAGTGAATTCAGAGTACGAGGATGAGTCGATAGTGACATTGAATTCAGAGGACGAGGATGAGTCGATAGTGACAGTGTGTACAGAGGACGAGGTCGATATGGATGAAGTAGCTGTAGCTAGCTATAGGAGCGATGGCGGTGGGAATGATAATGATAATGATAATGGTGACGGTGCTGAAGTTTTGTTTATAGCCGCGAAGGATGATGATGATGAAGATTATGATTATTTGTCATACATACGTAATTTTGAAAGTGAATTACAGAAACTTACGGTAGCAAAGTTGAAAATAATGATGCATGAGAAAGCCCTCTCATTCATTGGATCCTGTAAGGCCAAAAGACTTGAACTTATCGATCACTTACTCGAAAACGAGAAGATCGAAATGCAAGGCAAGCAAGGAGATAGGTCTGCCGATACTGGTACCGATACTGGTACTCATGCCAAACGCATTCTCATTAGTAGCACAGACTCTTCTCGGACAATTGTTTTACAGTGCCACGATTGTGTATTGATAAGAGAAGAACGGCATATCAACGAACTCGAGAAACTGGCCTTAATTACTGCATTTCTAATGAATAATAGGAATGCAGACGATACCGGCACTCCTTTTAGTAAGCAAATAAAAGCGAAGAAATTGCTTGTCGGACAGTATGCTTCAAATTGTGGGGTTCGTCGCTCTACATTTGAAGGTTGGTTGGAGATGTATAAAAATTCACAAGACGCAATCAACGAAACGAAACAAGAGGAAACATGCACCAATGAACATCATCAACAACAACGACAACTACAACAATCAGGTTTACTCTATCATTTAGATGACGCTAAGATGGACGAAACTTTTGCTGGGCTCACAGGACCTGGACCTGCACCAACATTTGCGCATTGCGTTATGAATAAGGGTGAGGGTAAGAGTGACGGTGACGGTGACGGTGGGGGCGAGGGCGAGGGCGATACTGGCATGGGAATTGAGATCTTTTGTATGATGACGACAGGAGTAGGTGTAAGAGTAGGAGAAGGAGTTGACGAGGAAAAGGAAGATGGTCTCGTCAGCGCTAGACCTCCTAAGGCGCACCCTAAGGCACACATCGCCAGGAGCAGGTTTGAAGGAAAAAGAAAGACTGAGATTTTCCCCATTAAAAATAGTAAAAAAAGGAAACCAACGGCTCTTCAATAAACTGCATAATTCTTTTTGTATATTACATAATTAAGTAAAATTCCATCGATCATAATTTCATTTATGAACAATCTATTTAGCTTTGTCAATCACAGCAAGTTGTAGATTTTCCACAAACTATGAGATGAATGATTAATAATTTGCTCTCAGTTACGCCTTCGTTACGCCTTCGTGTCTGAGAAAGAGTGAGATAGCCATCATTCGCATTTAATTTTTTTTTGTGTGATTTATCTATATACGGTTCGATTGAAGATGAGAGGTCTCTTCACTTCGAATCGATTGTTAGAGGAGGCTCTTGATGAGTTGAAAGATCGCAACTGAATGAGAGAGCACCATTGAATAAACAATTCATATATGTAACTGCAGTTGTATTCCAGTTAGACAAATCACTATTGAATGAATGGGCATGAATGGGCATTACGGAATAAATAACTCTTATCTATTATTGCAGCTGTACTGCAGTTAGACAAATCACTATTAAATGAATGGGCATTACAGAATAAATAACCCATATATGTTACCGCAGCTGTTCTCCAGTTACTCAAATCACAATTGAATTAGCGGGCATCACAGAATAAACACCTCATGGTCGTCACATTAGCCGTCATCCAATTTGAAAGGTCTTCGTTGCAGTTTTTAGCACCCTAGAACAATTCACTCATATCAGTCACTGCCGAGGTGTCCCAGCAGCTGATATGGCCGTACAAGGTCTCTACTGCGGCTGGTCCTCGAGCCATAGTTTATATCCTGGTCAGTTCTCTTCAAGTTCACGTGATGTTGCTGTTGGTGCACAGACCGTCTTCTCTTTCGCACCTCTGCTCCGCTCTGACATTGTCTGTACGAGCTGATCGACCCTGTTAGTTGAAACTATCTGAATCGTACACGATGGCGTCAATAACATGCACTTCGATTTAGGAGCTGCTCTTGTTGTGATGCTTCTCGGAACGAAAGCGGTGGAAAAAATCAGGGTCCCTACCGGCAAAATAGAGACGGTAGATTCTATCGCTGTAGATTTATTAGGAAACACGCTGAATGATGAACGTATTTAGAACTCGTCGCGCTGCGACTACTACAGATGGAGATAGCAAAGCTATGGATATTGATACTGACAAGGGCGGTATGGAAACTGGACGATCTCGCCGAGCTTTAGGTGATATCACGAATGCAGTTGGTGGTGGAGATTCTGCTGCCGTTGGTGGTGTCAAGCGTGACTTCTCTACTCAGGAGACTTATTCTCATGCATCAGAAGTTGTTGGTGACCGTGCTTATATGCGTCGTGATGCTGATGACATTGATGAACGTGATGCAATGAACCCTCTTCTATGCACAGACGTTGTAATGCAAATGTATGATTACTTTTCAGAGACTGAGAAGGCTTACATGGTCAATGCTAACTACATGACCAACCAGCCTTACATTAATGAGCGTATGAGAACCATTTTGGTTGATTGGCTGGTAAGAACTACATATAAGCGAAAATGAAAACATAGTAACTGCCTTTTTCATTTCATTCATTCTTTCATTTCATTCCATTATTTTTTCCCCACTAACATATCTTCACCACAAACACACGCACACACACACACACACACACACACGCATACCCCTTTTTATTATCTTTAGGTTGAGGTCCACCTTAAGTTCAAGATGGTTCCTGAGACACTTTACTTGACTGTTCACCTCATCGATCGTTTCCTTGAACTCAAGCAGGTTAAGAGATCTAAGCTCCAGCTTGTAGGTGTTGCTGCGCTCCTTCTCGCATCCAAGTACGAAGAGATCTACCCTCCTGAGCTTCGCGATCTTGTGTACATCACCGACAGAGCTTACAATAAGCAGGAGATTCTTGAGATGGAGAACCAAATTGTTGTTGCACTTGACTATCAGTTGACTATTCCTACTATTCACTCATTCCTATGCAGATTCCTCAAGGCTGCCCATGCTGATCGTATGATGGTCCAGATGGCTTGCTACCTTGCTGAGAGAAACTTGCAGGAGTACTCAATGGTAAAGTATTTGCCATCAACGATCGCTGCTGCTGCCGTATGCATTGCAAGAAAGTCGCTTCGTCGCCACCCATGGTCGCCCACTCTCGTCAAGTACACCAAGTATGACGAGCCTGATCTTGCCGCTTGCTTAGAGGACATGCGCGTCTTTGCTGATTCCACTGCATCTCAGCAACAGGCTGTGTACAGAAAGTACTCCAATACCAAGTTTGGTGCAGTGGCAAAGATGCCTCTCACTTTCTAAATGAATGAATTATTATGATAGCATAGCAGAAGTTTACTTATAGTGACTTAAGAAACCTTTGTCGGACATAGGTGATTATGTTATCGTGTAGTACACGAGTCGTGTTTAATAAGGAATGAATGGAGAATTAAATTAGCTTTCTTGTCTAAAATAGACTTTTAGAGCCTTCGTAAAAATTGCGAATACATTAATTGATGTTTTGAGAACATACATAACAATATAAGAATTGAATTAAAAATAATTAAAGCAAAATGCATTAACAACCGAAAGAAAATCCCACTCATTTATAACCAAATCGAAGTTCTTTTAAACAGAATTTTATTGCTTCTCCTTCTCTTTTTTTATTAATATGGTACGTATTAAAAATTATCTACAAATGTGTTTTTTATTTATTTCTTCTCTTCAACCGCATCTCCTTCGGGCAAATCTCCCTTGAGCTGAAGAATATCTTCGGAAATAAGACCATACACCTTAACACCAGGATGTTTTTCCTGAAGCTTGGCATAACCACCTAGCATTTTAAGCTCCACCATACAAGCACACTCTACAATGACCGCACCTGTCGCTGCTAGTAGGTCACAAGCGGCAATAAGAGTACCACCAGTAGCGACAAGATCATCAATAACTAGCACACGCGAACCGGGCTTAATTGCAGTACGAGAAAGACACAATGAGTCACCACCAGCAGCATTTGCACCCTGGTACTCTTTGAAATAATCACCACCGCTGACACTGTTAGGTAGTTTACCAGCCTTACGTACCATAACGAAAGGCTTCTTGAGTGCCAATGCAATAGGAGGACCAAGTACAAACCCACGTGCATCAAGACCAGCAATACAATCGATTTCCAAATCTGCATAACGGCGAGTGAACACATCAATACAAAGTTGAAATGCTTCAGGATCATGTGTCATACCACTAATATCATAAAATCGAGGGACTCCATGAAATGGATAATATGGGATCACCGATGCAATACGTTGGGCTTCAGGCCCATCTTGGGCATATTCTACACTCATGACTTAAGATCTTTATCAAAAGGACTATTATTTGCATCGCTCTCCAAAACCAGCTACCACAACCTATGGTTTTGGCAAAATTTTGATTATGAAAAAAGCGAGATCTTGGGAGGTTTCTGCAAAGACGGAAGACTTCCTTTTTGCTTGCTAGTTGTTGGCTGAGTGTTAGGTTGCGTGTTCTTTCTTAAATTTCATATTTTAGAAGTAGTTGGATGTCAGATTTGAAACCTAGGGAAGTGAAAGTAGTCCTTCTCGGCCACCAAGGTGTAGGGAAGAGTTCCATTGTTTTGCGCTTTGTGACTAATAACTTTAGGTAGGTATCACCATATATTTTATTGTTATTCCCCCCAAATATCCATTTATATTTGCATTTCATTTGATACATTCTATCGGAAAAGGATGGAGATTGTTCTATCTTCTTCTCTCTCTCTCATGCTATCTGCTATCTATTGATGTGAGTCTTTGGTCTTTGTTCCCTTTACCGAACTTAAACTGACCCAATTCTTCTCTTCTTTCCCCCCCATTTGTTCCAATTTGGTAATTATACCCTTACGTTTACGTTTACTTTCTTCTTTCTCTTCCAATCAACAATCAATCAAAATCAAAATCAAAATCTAACAGACAATTTAGCGAGAGCACGATTGGTGCAAGTTATATGTCAAAACTAGTAATGGTAAATGAAAAAGCAATAAAATTCCAAATATGGGATACGGCAGGGCAAGAGAAGTACCATTCCTTGGCTCCTATGTACTACCGCAATGCGGTGGCTGCCATCCTTGTCTACGACATTACTAAAGCATCTACATTCCAAACTCTTCAAAATTGGGTGTTTGAATTGGAACAGAGGGGACCTAAGAATATCGCTATTGCGATTGTAGGTAACAAGTCTGATTTATCCAGTTTACGTGAAGTGGAGCGTACGACGGCTGAAGCATATGCAAAGGAAATTGGGGCAATACATCTGGAAACGAGTGCAAAAGATAATGATGGTATTGCGGAGATATTTGGGCAGATAAGTTTGATTCTTCCAGCACCTGCTGCTCCTGATATCACATCAATGCGTCCTGCAAGCGGAGTAGCCAAAGCAGAAGCTAAACCAGAAGGTTGTGGTTGCTAAAATAAAAGTTGTAGGAATGAATTGAATAAGAGAATGGAATGGGAATGGATTTTTATCATGACTGATTTTTATCCAACGCTGCATATATATATTTCCCTATATAAACTTCCAGTTTTTTACGGAAAATAAATGAAACCGAAATACAAACCATCCATGCTAGCAAGTCGAACGCAAAGCACATCAGGGATTTTTTGTTAAAAAGAAGAAAGACTTTTATTATTTCCGCAGATGTACTGATAGTGACTATATTCTCGTATTTTTGTTTGATAAGTTATATGCCCATGTACCATGTATGATACCCTAAATAAATAAAATATGCATTATATTCAAATAAATACTTCTTCTACTCTTAGATTTTTTTGAATGTGATGGCTTTGAAAAAGAAAAGGCTTTTGAAATCAATGGAAATAAATACCGGGGTACCCTGGATACTGTACAGTAGTAAATAAATGGATGAATGATGCAAAAAGAGTTGAGAATATATAAAGGATCTTTTTGAGATTTCTACTATTTTAAAATGTAAATAAACTACACCGAGTTTCGCCGAAATACTATACATACCACCCACCTATCCTACCCTCCTATCATATCCACTAAAATCCAATCCAATACTTTCACTTACGTCTGATGCAGTGGTTGAAGCAGAGTCGAAAGGACATCAACATGTTCTCCTATAAGTCCTAGATTCGCAGTTTCCTCAAGAAGTAATGAGACTACTACAGAACCTACAAGCATTTGAAGGACTATTCTACCCCCAACCCAAGTAATTGCATGCTGTAACGCACCTAAATCAAAACGTTTAGTCTGATCACATGATACTAAAAAGGAAGGTACTAATCCATTCAGAACAGGCCCTTCATCAGTCAATGATGCAGATGAGGATACACTTATTAACTCAGAACCATCCATTGAACTTACTACCAATTGTCGAGCATCAACAATTGTTGCAAGAAACTTACGTAAAGCAGTCACAACATCAGATGAACTTTTCATTATTTCCAAGGAGAAACAAACCTAATCGAAGGAATAAAGGTCGAAAAAAGGGGTGAAGTATATTTCTTGTGCAAATATGAGTAGCCTTTTACGGGTCGCGCAAAACGAAAAAATCGAGGAGACAAAATTGACTTTGGAATAGGATTTTGTTAGTGTGAGGGCAGTTGAGGCCTCTTGGAATCTTTTCGTGAGTAGTATAAGGTTTTTGTAAAGGTAATACAAGAATGAGTATAAAATTGCGTGACTTGATCCGCATGGTTCGTGCATGTAAAACTGCGGCTGAGGAGCGGGCCGTGATCTCAAAGGAGTGTGCATTGATTCGTACAGCAGTTCGTGACGAGGCAGAGCAGTACCGTAGTCGCAATATAGCGAAGCTTATGTATATCCATATGCTTGGTTATCCTACCCATTTCGGACAAATGGAATGTCTTAAGTTAATTTCGGCCCCAATGTTTTCTGATAAACGTGTAGGTTATTTGGCACTCACTTTACTTCTTACTGAGAGTACAGAGGTTTTAACTCTAGTCACGAACTCACTCAAGGTGGATTTAACTTCCACTAATCAATATATCCAAGCTTTATCGCTGGTGGCCATTGGCAATTTAGCAACACAAGATATGGCCAGAGACTTGACCAGTGATGTCGAAAAGATCCTGAAAGGAATGTCTTCTTATTTGAAAAAGAAAGCTGCTCTTGCCACGATTCGCTTGATTAAGAAAGAACCTGATCTGATTGAGCATCTAGTTGAACGTATTGTATCCTTATTAAAAGATAGAACACATGGTGTTCTAATTAGTGGCATTCAACTTATTATAGAGGTACTCATTTTGGAGCCAGGTTATAAAACTGAATTTGCTGGTCTTGTTCCAGGCCTTGTGCGTCTATTGAGAAACTTTGTATCAATGGGTTATTCACCAGAGCATGATGTAAGTGGTGTAACAGATCCATTTATGCAGGTTAAAATTATTCAGCTTTTAGGTATTCTTGGTAAAGGAAATGATGAAGCTAGTGACCAAATGAACGATGTCCTGAACCAAGTCGCGACTAATACGGAGACGAATAAGAATGCAGGTAATGCTATTCTCTATGAATGTGTGAAAACTATTTTGGAGATTAAATCTGATAGTGCTTTGAGAGCTCTCGCTGTGAACATTCTGGGGCGATTCTTGACAAACAGAGATAATAACATTAGGTATGTAGCTCTGAATACACTTTCAAGAGTGATTGATGAAGATCCTGCTGCTGTGCAGCGCCACAGAGTTACTATTCTAGAGTGCCTTAAGGATATAGACGTCAGCATAAGGCAGAGGGCACTTGATTTGTCGTTCCAATTAGTAAATATGGAAAATGTGAAAATGGTAACTAACGAATTACTAAGTTATCTTGTTGTAGCTGGATCAGAGCAAAAGCCCGTTTTGGTTAGCAAGATTATGCAAATAGTAGAGCGTTTCGCGCCTAGTAAGAAGTGGCGTATTGATTGCCTCATTAAAATGCTCACATTAGGTGGTAATTTTTGCGATGAATCTGTGCCCCGTATTGCCCTCATTTTCATTGCCCAGGCCGATGGACTACAAGGCTATGCCGTCCATAGACTCTGCAGATGTATGGAAAAGGACTCAAGCCAGAATGGATTGAATATAGTGGCTATATGGTGTATGGGAGAGTATGCGGAGCTACTTACCGTTCCTTGTTCTCCTATGCAGGACGCCGGGGAACCGCCATCTGAAGCTTATCCTGCTTATGCCGGCCTTGATATTGTAGCTATTCTCACAAAAACGCTATACATCCATAATAGTGACATAACTACAAAGAGTGCTATATTAAATGCTCTCATGAAAGTCGCTCAACGTTGTGATAGTGTTGCAGGGTTAAGACAGAAAGTACAAGAAGCAATGGAACCATTGTCAAAATCATTGTCTGCTGAATTACAACAACGTGCATCCGAATATTTGCAGCTTCTAGGACCCCAATGGGATGCCTTACGACCCGAGTTGCTTGCTCGTATGCCAGTTCTAGATGAACAAACGATGCGTGCTCGTAGAGCTGAATGGCAGTCTCAAGACTTCTTGACTTCTCCTACTGAGCACTCAGGTACTGCTTCTGCTTCTGCTTCTGATGTACTTGGTCTTTTAAGTTCCGGCGTTGCCTCTTCTTCAACTGGTGGTGGTGGTGCTCCTTCAGGAGGTCTACTTGATCTTGATGATATGTTTGGAGTAAGTGCACCTGCACCCTCTCCTTCACCAGGGGTGGGTGGTGTTACTGATATGTTGTCCGCTTTGTCTCTACCAGCAACTCCTATTCAACAGCAGCAACAGCCAACTGGTGGTGGTATGGATCTTTTGAGTATGGGTGGAGGAGGAGGAAGCGTGGCAATGCCACCTCAACCTCCTGTCGGTGTCACTGATCTTATGGGAATGGGCATGGGCATGGGCAGCCCTTCCCCTTCCCCTTCCCCTGTTTCTCCATCTCCTGTCGTTGCTGTCTCACCAATACCAATTGTATCTTCTATGACAACAGTGAACGCATTTGATAAAGATGGCCTCAAAATTGTCATGGAATTAACGAAGCCTGACCCTGCGTCTACTGCTGTTACGCACGTGCTTTGCAAGTTCACTAACTCTTCTGCTGCAGCTATGTCAAATCTTGTATTTCAAGCAGCTGTACCAAAATACCTTAAATTGGAAATGCACCCACCATCTTCCACGAACATTACGGCGGGCGGCTCCGTAACTCAACTTGTGAAGTTGACGAATCAAATGCAAGGGGAGAAAAATATCATGATGAAATTGAAAATCGCGTACAGTGTTGGTGGAGTCGCTGTAACGGAGATGTCACAAACAAATAATTTCCCCGCACTTTACTAAAGGTGTAGGTATTGTCTTGATTAAATTATACTAGTAATACAGCTATAGGAATTAAATACTTCGTATTAAGATAAAAAAATTGAATCGATAATCAAATATTTTCAAAAAAATGTAATATTACAAATGCTCCTCTATTTTCAATAAATAAATTCAAAGCGCAGAAGATGAAAGGAAGCCCGTTTCTGCCAAGACCGCGACAATTGCATCAATATAACTTCAAATAACGGTAGTAAGCACTCACTTCTCAGTACAAGTACGAGGAAATAGCTAATTTAATTGACAACGATAGACTGACCTGCTGGTAAATCATCGATGACGATGGGCTGCTGCTGTTGCTGCTTCTTCTCCACTTTACTACTCACACTCACACCCCCACCCCCACCCAGTTTCCCCAAGGTACCTTTCTTCATACGTGCACGAATCTCCTTAAATGCTTCGACGGTAGCATAGGGGAGGTTAGTCCTCGGGTCTTTGTACTTAGCCGGTTGGCCGGTTACGACGCACTTCTTTTGAGGTATTTCCGGTTGATACTCAGATGAGCCATATTTAAGTATATCAGGGACACTATCAACATCTGTGAATGTAATAACATTACTCGAGCCACGACGTGAATTCCATCTTTTTAAGGATCCGGTAATTTCTCTCGACTTCTTATCAACGGCCACCCCCTCGCCCACCATTCGCTGCTGCGTTAACCAACGCTTGTTCTCCTCCTCTGTAGCCAAACCATCCATTAATAGTTGCTTCTGCGTGAACGTATGATTTATCACTACTTTCGGTTTTACAAGCTTAGCTCTAACCTTATCCAACGCACTCCTCTCCTTCTCCCCTTCCAATGTTTTTACCTTGGTTGATCCTCTTACCTCACGTGCTACTGTCTCAGCACTAGATACACTCACATTCGAAACACGTGGCGAACCATGACCAACTGCTCTTCCTAAATTATCTTCAACTTTTACAATACGAGCAACAGGTTTCCGTCGCATTTGACTCGGCTCCTTGTATACATTCTTTGCAGCTTTTCCATCTAGATCCACTTCTCTGCGTTGTTTCTTAGCCTTACCACCCTTCCCATCCTCTTCACCTTCATCATCATCACTACCATCATCTTCACTATCATTGAAATCATCATCAAACTCATCAGGCTTGACTTCTTCTTCACTAAAAGACTCATTGTCACTATCATTACCTTCTTCCCATATTTCGGCACTATAGAAGGCATTATCTTCATCCAAGGCCTCTCCAACCAATGCACTCATGCGTAAGCCACGCGTCGCACGCTTAGCCTTCCCAGAACTCATGTCGCTTCAAGTATTTGATGCAAACGTGGCCTATTTTCTATTTTCCTAGTTTTTGTTAGCATTTGAGTAAAAAACAGTGGTTTCCACTGGGTTGAGTTTGAGAGAATTATTATAATTTGAAAGGCTGGATTGTGCTTGTAATATGGGCACATATATATCTAGAGCTTGCCAAAACTTCTTATCCAACTCGTCTCGCAAGATGCAACTCGAAGATCTTAATATGGAGATGCATGTTTGCATCTTGGAATATCTAACTCTTTCTGAAATAGCTCACCTCGAAATCGCATCGAATCGAAGCTTTCTGGCCGCTCTGCGCGAGTGTATCAAACACGCTTCTCTTCCTGATACTACAAGACTAGTTACACTGCACTCTATCAGTTCCTTAGGAGCGGATAAAGCTCAATCACTAGCAATAGCACAAGGAAAGAAGATAGAGTTCCCCTACATAAGTGGCTTCTCCTCTCGTGTAAAAGTTGAACCAGTTCAGATAACCTCTAGCTCTAGCACTATCACGCCTATTCTACCATTTTCTATCTCGTCTACGTCTACCACTATTCCTCCTACTTATCCCACTCACCCTTATACGCGCACCAAGCTCATCTCGTATAATATTCCTGTGGAGTGGTTCACTAAAAGGTCTGTTTCTCTCCCTAATCTAACCATTCGTGGTCCTCTTAGCCTTCAAAGACCAACACCAGTACTTATCCTAGCTGATCCTGAGCTTCCAGGTGGTCCAGACTCTGTGGTGGTACTTCAATTGAAGGGATTGAAGCCGAAGAAGTTAAACCTCCAATACATCTCGAGGCTCTCACTAACAAAGCTTCTCCTATTGTGGAAGGATAATATCGAGGCTCTTCAACTGACAGGAATTGAAAAACTACATTGGGATGATTTGAAACCTTTGAAAGATTCGGATAAATTGCTATTATTATCACTAGAAGCCTGTGGGTTATGGGATGATGATGAAAGATCAATAGCAAAAATGAAACAAATGCTCCCCAAGTCACTGGAATCTCTCTCTTTTCACGCTTGTGGTCCACGCACTGGTCTTATGAGTGCTCTTCCAGAGAAAATTGGAAAACTATCGATTTCTGGATATTCTTGGGGATGTGTAGATGAAGTTGTAATGCACCTTAATGAAGAGGAAGCTGACGACTATGTCGAAGTGATTGACATGCTCATAGAGAAGAGGATTGATTTTCAGAATATCCCAGCAAGTTTGAAGCATTTGTCTTTGGTAGAAATCGATTTAAGAAATGAAGATCTCGAGAAATTTCCAGATGATCACAGTATAGAGTTGTTAGGGTTCAATGATGCAGACATGTACTCACCAGATTTCATGGATGGTGAAATGGAGGAGTACATATATCCATCACCTCAAGCTGTCATATCTCTACTTAGACACACTCCACATCCTCTCAAAGTATACGGCCTTCGAAACATCGATTTCTCAACTGCTAATCTTGGTAAACTTAACTGTGAATTTACTGAAGGCTGCTGTTGCTGCGAAGACTCTTATCTTACCTTGCTCTCAAATAGAGTTTGCGCATGCGGTGTATTTCATCAGTTCCCTATCGATGATTCTGGATACGATGACGATTCTGATTCCCATATAGGAAATGATATCTACGGACACGCCTCCGATGAGGAAGATGAATCAGTAGTCGATGATCACGACGATGATGGTGATGATGATGAAGAAAAGGACGATGTTACTGCCGATCCAGATGATGATGTTCCCGTTTTAGTTCAATTTAATCGAATCGAATGAATGAATGAAAATGAATGAATGAATAAATGAACGAATGGAAGGGAGAGAGAGGGGAGTATTACAGATTGCGATGCTCTAGCTCCCTAACCCGCTCTTGTACGAGGTAATGGAATGAAATAAAACGATACATGCCAAGAAAACAATGAAATTTAATTATAATTTATATGCCTTCGATATCCTCTTTTTATGCTTTTAATTTCAATAAATTACGATGGTAACTGCATTTCTTGCTACAATGCTATGCTAGAGATGCCCGATATTTATTACTTAAGCCCACAGAATCGATTAAATACACCCATGTCTCTTTCACTCCTGCCACCCAGGCTACCTCCCAGGCTACCTACCTTGGCGACCTTTGCTCCACTGGCATCAGCATCAGCATTCGCATCATGGAGAGGACGCTTCGCCCCTCCTCCTGCTTCTACAGTAGCAGCGGAAGAGGCATCTACAGCTGATGCAGTATCAGTATCAGTAGAACCACCACCCTTAGCCTTTTTAGCCAGTAACGCAGCCTCTTCTGCATCATCGGCCTCCATATGCTTAATAATCTGTTCCTTCAAGGCACTAGTAAGATCTCCACTCTTAGCATTAGAGATAGATTTGAAGGTCCATAACGAATTGATAGCTTTACGGGTGATTGATTTATCTCTAACACCAGGATCTCCAATGTACGCCATCATCTCGCTGTGTGTCATTGGCGTCCAAGCGCTTTTAGCATCCCGATTGTAATTAACATTCAAATCTTGCGAGTTTTTAGGCCCACCTTGAAGACCAACCTGTGTATCGAAAAAGGCAACATTGATAGTTCCACCCCATGTAATACCATCAAAAGGGCAAGATGATCTGTACACAACAGCAGGCTCCCACATAGCATCGTCGGGCGTACCTCGTCTCTTCTTGGCGTTTTTATTCAAATAATCATCTTGCCATGTCTGTTGTTTCTTGTTAAATCGAAAAGTCCAAACCCAAGTAGCAATCGAAGGTCTCTCACGACGGGTTTTAGGCTCAGGCCAATGCTTCCATACCTCATCACCACAAGGTGGTTTCGTATCCCGAAGTGGCTTAGGGTTTCCTGCGGGTCGAGGGGGTAGCGTTTTCGCCAGAGGCAACGGGGGCGCAGAGGCGCTACTTCCACTAGCAGCAGGCTGGGTTTGAGCCGAATCTGAAGTAGAGCTGGAACTAGAGGAGCTTGAAGAACTACTACTATCACTACTACTGCTATTACTACTACTACTACCACTTCCGGGTCTCCTGGGGGGCCGTGGATCTGAAGTTTTCTTTATTAAGCTTTCCAAATGCTTAAATTTAATCAAGATTTTATCAAATTCAGCACCAGCTCCTGGTTCTTCATAATGAGATGATATAGTGGTCAAGATAGAGAATTGTTGATTTCTTGCCTTTTTCTTGTTAAATCCTTCCCTTTCCTCTTCACTCATGTTAATCCATCTGTCGACGAGGATATGATATAAATCGCCTTCATTCAATTTACCACCGGAACTAACCAAATTGTGCATAAGGACTTCCCAAAGTGTACCAGTTTGCTCTCGTTGTAATTTCATTACTTCGATGGTATCGTGGTCCTCTGTAGTCAATTGAGTAGATGCTTTAACTAATTCTGCCCTCTCTCTCATCTTATTACTACGATTCTTTACCTCTTTTGTAGCAGGGCTTTGTGAAATCTCTTGATAGAGGTAAATCACAATATCCGTGCCGAAGGAGGGAAGCTCATCCAAGCCATTCTCACAATAGGTTCTATGACGATCTTGCCAGTTTTCCAAGATATAGGAGAGGATACGATCTCTTTCTTCATCTACGCTTCCCATTTTATACAAGTTCAAAAGTGCAAATTTCCAGTGATGAATCAATTTGATTATGAAGAGGGGATGCTTTCTTGTCAACACTACGTCCAAAGTTGGTTGCCCCTACAATGAAAGTTGACCCGGTAATAAATCCTGAAAGCCATGGAAAGGGGTAGTGGAAGCGTCCAAAATACGAAAGTGACCACTAGAGAGGCATAAAAGAGGTCATTGGTATGTTACAATTCCAAATACTCTTGGTAGTGGCGATCTATCTAGGTTTGACGCATAGTCAAGAGGGAATATTTGGGCTCCAATCTGCTGAGGAGGCGCAATATCCCAAACTGCACAAATGTATTGATTTAGGGGAGGCATATTCTGCAGCCTATCTCACTACAAAACTGCACTTGCTCGAAATGAATATAGAGCGCAATCTCTCTCGTGTTTCCTGTGAGATGGCATCTACTGTCATGCTATCTACGGCAAAGAGATCCAAGAAAGCGAAACTTAAAGCCTTCCGAGAGAATGCAAATGCCGAGGGTCTTGCAATACAATCTCTAGATGTTCTTGATTACTCTGTATTGCATCTATCAGCGTATGAAAGATCCCATCGCAAATTTGCGAAAAGATTAGGCTTGGATTTCGATAAATCTGATATCAAACCGATAAAAAAAATGGCAGCATATTTCAAAAAGAAAAACAGTGAATCAGTGGAATCTTCCTATCTTCCTGAGGCTCTAAGAACAGTAGTTGTGATGCCATTTCTCGGAACTTCAATGGGTGCTGGTCATTCTAATTTAGATAATCGATATGAGTATATTAAGGCGTGTTTTTGGAGTTTATATGAGTTTTTTCCACATATTGTAGTAGGGGTTATATCTGGTGCGGACCTCGCATGGGCGTACACTAGTGGGCTCCCATTCTATGATGTTATATTAGTAGAAGGCCCTAAAGATGCTGCATTGCCTCTTGCAACTCTTATGGAAGTAAAGCGACGCTTAGAGGTATACTCTCCGAGAGGAATAAATTTCGGTGCAAAATCTTCAAAAGAAAAAAAGGAAACGGAAGATACAAGAAAGAGCGGAATGAATGAATTTACCCAGTACTATAATGGTTATCCTCTTGAACATGCAGGACAACGTGACAAAAATGGACATGGGCCTCGTTGGGATGCTATCTATGAATTAGAATCTCGAACTAGTGAGATGCTTAAAAAAGTGGCACGTGATGGCAATAATGATTTAATATTAAGACAGTGGGAGATATCAATGGGTCCTGAGTTTGATGAGAAGGCATATGATAGTAGACGTACACGACGGCAACTAGCAGAGGCGAGTCAAACTGCAGGCCCTGCAGGTCCAACAACTTGGGATTTCGATTATATTTTCTGGACAGAAAGCGACCAGGTGGTTTTATTAAGAATCCTCCGAGAATTATATTCCCATCTCAAGTTATATCCTAGAAGAATGCTATTACCACACCGATTGATGCCATATCCAGATTATATAATCGATTACCACAAGAGAGAGCCATTGTTACATATAGGCGAAATCGATAAGGAGACTGACGAATCCCTTTTCTATGAGGAATGGAAGAAAGACTCATGTTGCCTTCCCCGGCAGAATTGTATAGAGAGAGGAACTTGGCAGCATGTAACGAATACTTCAGTCCCAATCACGAAAATCTACGGGGTTCCTGTTCCGCTTGGTAACTCCCATTTCCGTATTGAAACGTACCGTGGTTGTACCTTACGCCAAGGGGCAGATCATGAAGACATCTGCCCTTAAATAATAAAACACGACGGCACTTTATGATTTTCTACCAGGAGGTGTTTGTTTTGCTTTAGTTCTATTTATATTTTTTATTCAATTATTGTATTTCATATATGATTATCGTAATTATTTTCTAATCTGCTTTTGTATAGTATAAATATTTCGAATTGATGTGTCTATTTCTTGAATCCGTGCTTTCTCTGCTGGAAGTTGCAAGAGAATACAACGAGACTAGCGCCAGCAACGACGAAACCGGCAGTGCCAATCAAGATGGTTCCCTTGTTGAAAGGAAGGTCCCAGATCTATAAAAGATAAAAAGATATAATTCGTTAATATGGTTGGAGGAGTGGAGTGAAGAGGGTTAGATAATTGATTCCAGATGGGACCATTTGAATAGGAAAATAAGGGAAAGAAGAGTAATATATATATAAACTAGTGTATTATCTAGACAATAAGCACTAGATCATACAGAAAAGAAGACTTCAAATACAGCGAAATACTTCTTGCATCATAGAACTGCAATAATAATGATTGCAACTTACGGGATGGGGGGCATGTGCATCGTGGTCATCTCCACCAGCTCCACCCATTCGAGGAATGGATCTAGATACAAAAGATCTGGTCTGGCCAATAGCCTTGGTTCCTACTCGCGCTAGCATCGTCAAATGTGATGAATTGCTTGTTTTAACAAATTTTATCCCACATTTTAGGGTTTGCAAGACCCATGTTTTTTATGGCTACTCATATTAAGACGAATGAACTCAAGGATTTTATAGGATTTTGGCACTAAAGGAGGCAAATGAGGATTTCTAGAGACCCATGAGTGAAAGCATTGAGTTTACAGTGCACCACAATTGGGACTGGGTAGTAGAGGCTGCTTTTTTTGAGCTAGGATGGAAAGAGAAGGCTATCAAGAAGGGCACGGTGCGGGACCTTTCATCATACAAAGCTGGCTTTGCGAGGCGCGGCTATGCTCTCTTTAGAGTGGAGAACAATGTCCATGAAGAAGACAGTCTACTACCTGCATTCGCTTTAAGTGCTACATGTAAGGCATTCGAGGAGATAGATCGAAAAGATACCCTATATCGCTTATTGGAAGGAAGTAACACGATGCCCTTTACGAAGCTACTTCCGTGGAATTTGCTGCTTCCTACGGACGGCGAGAGGGATTTAGAGGATATCGAGGGTAAAGAGGTTGATATAGATAGAGAAGGTAGAGAAGATATAGAAGATATAGAAGATATAGAGGGTAAAAGTAGAACTCTCGTGGGGAACCTACCGACTATCCCTGCTATCCTGAAATCTAGTATTGGAAGCGGAGGGTGGGGACTCTTCTTTGTGCATACACCAGCAGATGTTCTGAGAATCATCAGATCTAATGCAAATGCAGCTTTGAAGTCGAATGGGTTTATAGCGTCTCTCGAAAGAACGTATGGCAACATGCCATGCTGGGGGCTGCAGTCCTTAGTCGATAGCGTCAGGATAAAAGATGGACGAAAACCTCAGATTAGAGCGTATTTTTATACGATTGGGGGATCGTTGTACTATTACAAGAGCTTTGAGGTGCGACTACCATTGTGGGACAAAGAACAAGAACAAGAGAAGGAGAAGGAGAGGGAGAAGGATGGTGAAGAGGTAGTTGGTGAGATGGAATTGGAGCTTTCTCATTGCATTGGTTGTGCTCCTAACACTAGACCTTATAACTACCTACGCAACAAGCGAGCTACTGAGAGATATACATTGACTGAGTTATCTGAGCTTGCAGGTGCATCTGAGAGAATTGAGTCATTACTGCAATCAGTAGGGTCAAGACTCACCGATTTATTAACTCATCCTTCCTCTACTACCACTACTACTTCTTCTTCTACTACTGCTACTACTACTACTTCTATTACTGCTGCTGAATTAAAACTCACTGAATGCGCTATTATTGGCTGTGATCTCATGCTGGACCAAGATCTCAAACCATATTTAGTCGAAGTGAACAACAATCCAGCGATGCCAGGGCCCGGAAAGAATATGACCGAGTTGTATAGATTCCAGTTGGTTGGTATGGTCGCTGATATGCTCAGATTAGGATCTAAAGGCGACATTGGAGCCTTCGTACGAATAGAGAAAGACTTTGGGGAGGGAAAAGGAGTAGGAGGTGAAGTTGATTTTGACATACCACCTTTAACGTCATATCAATTTCACCCACCTAGAGCTACCGCAATTCTACTCCTATTGGCCGTTGGGGCAGGAATCCTGTTAAAGATGATGACGGCATCGGCATCCTGGGATGGACTTCGATTTGGGGATATGTTTGGTGTAAATTTCTCAGAAAATTCCAAGTTCATGCGAACGAGTTGGCTGACACCTGTACAAATAGATAGCATCACTTACATGGATGCATGTAAGGCCGGGGTGGTGGAGCTATCAACACCGCTCTCCCTCGCTTGCTGTGACATAATGCAACCCTATTTGCATCCATGCTCTCATGCATATTCAAGTGTTGTAGCCGCTCTTAGTGGATCCGGAGCATGCCTATTTCCGCTCATTTCACCCCTTGTGCAACTAGTATCTACATTCTTCCTGTCAAAGTCCCTTCCCTTCTCTCCAGGCTCTTTCTCATCGACTTTGTATCGATTAAGATTGTATTTTGCAATATGTCTTTATCGAATCATATTTCTATATATCTTCTTGGGGCATCTACAGAAACTGTTCAACAACATTGCGAGTATCCCCGATTCTGAAGTAATTGGCGAAGTGGAGGGAGGACCCTCTATAGACAGCTGCTGGTACACTGATCTAGGACTTTCATTGAACTATAAGCATCAGCAACACGGTTGCATGCCGACCTCGTTCGATTTTAGTGATCATATAGTATTATATGGAACTCAGTATATTCTTCCTGCGAGTATAGAGGTATGGGCGTTGGATGGGACTTCAATAGTTGGAAAAGTATGGAAATATGTACTTTCATTTCTTGCTTGTAATAGTAAAAGTGGTAGTGATAGTGGTAGTAGGAGCAGTGCTGATTCTCCATCTATCTTGCATCTCGTGCTTTTAACATACAACATTCTTATCATCCTCTTCGTCATGCAGTGCAGTTTTTTCACTGCTGTTTACTTTCACTCCCCATTCGAATCTGCAGTCGGTTACATTCTCGTACTTGTTTTTGTTCTCTTCCCTATAGGCATGGTGAGTAAATATTCATCATTCCAAAACCAGATTCGAGATACAGAGAACATGAAGAACAAACGTTTCGATTGATAGCCTAGTGCAGGGTGTGTGAAAGATAAAAATTGGAGGAATATTTTACTTTTTTTCTTCTTACATATGATATTTGGTTTTCAGTATTACTTGGCAATAAATAATAATGCTACATCTTTCTTCTTATAAAAATATTTACAAATCCTTCATCCAAAGAACTACAAAGCAGCAAAGCGCTTCATATTCGATTATTATAAGGACTGGATTTTTTTTGTTGGTTTACGAAGTAATATTTACATGACGCCTCGTACCTTCAATTTGTTCACAGTCTTTCTCTTTGACTTCGACGCAAGGCGGGAATGGTCACCAGCATCATCATCATTTTCAGTGGGAACTCTAAGACGGTCTCCATTGGCATCACTATCAGCGGCAATACGATCATACCATGCCTGAGGATAGGGAGCATCTGCAATGTTACAGGCACAAGAGGGCTCTCCTGGTTCCGATGTAATAACATAGCCATCACGATATTTCATGAAAAGCTGACCAAAGAATTGACCCCAGGTATCAACAAGGTTGTTACCATTCTGTACGGCCCACTGAGTGACAGCATTAACTGCAGCCTCTTCACCCTCATCTTGATAGATGGTCATGGCTTGCATATCAATCATATCGAGAGATTGGATGAGATTGGATTCAATCTGATTAATCTTCTGGAGAATGTCCGGATACACAAGGGACCAGCGAGGGTAAGCGAAGTTGGCAACAACATTGAATACGGTAAAGGCAGATTTCCAGTTGAATGATAGTAAAGGCTGGACAAAACCATCTTGAGTAGAGGGCCCACCGAACGCTTCAGGTACAGCCTTAGCTCCACCATGAATAGGGAAGCGAACGGTAGTGGAGCTATCATCAACACCAAAAAAGAGAACAGCAGCTAGAGGCGCAGGGAACTGAGCTCTAGATTGCGCGACAAAATTCCATCCCGTCTGAGGTGTACCAATCGCTCTTTCATTCAAATATTCGACTCCATTTGAATTCGTCCACGTTAATGGGCGAGCGCGTGCTGGCATACTAGAGAAGATCGCGCCTGCATCAGGATACACAGTACCAGTCATATCCAACTTAGTACCCTCATAGTGGTTTCTCATGTACTGCATGGTGTCAGTCACAGAGATCTTAGCATTAGGCTGCACCCATAAAGGCATACGATTAGTGAGGTTATAACCTGCCGCGTAGTCATAATATTGACCTTCAAAGTCAGAACCGAGAATTGAAGAAAAGAAAGACCAGACACGAGCTTCACAGAAGCGGGCACCCTCAAACGTGACCTCGTCATAGACATCAGAAAAGGAGAAGTCGGCATCAGAACCATCATAAACACCGATTTTCCTGGCAAATGAAACGACATCGTTGGCGTATAGTGTAGTAGAGGGGTCATTATAGGGGAAGGTCGTGATGCGCGCCTGATTGGCATGAGCACTAACATAGCCATCAGGAATCTTGCGTGCAACCCATACTGACCCTAGTTCGAAGTTACCTTTACCAATAATCTCCATGATCCAAACTTCATTCTGATCCATAATTGAAAAGCTCTCCCCCTCGGATGCATACCCGTACTTTTGCATCAAAGCATCAAGAACTTGGATAGCTTGTCTGGCAGTCTTTGCTCTCTGCAAAGTGACCCAAATCAGTGAGCCGTAATCCATAATTGCTCCATCCTGCTCCTGCAAATTCGCCAAGCCGCCATAAGTGGTTTCTCCGATCACTACTCCCCATTCGTTTGCATTACCAACCACATTATAGGTCTCTGCAGCTTCTGGGATTTCACCAAGATAGACACCAGTATCCCAATCGAATATTTGATGCATAGTACCAGCAGCATGGATTCCCTTGGGGTAATGATAGAGTGAGCCATAGAGGTTCGCGCTGTCAGCATTGTATGCTACAATATTGCTTCCATCAGAAGTCGCGCCACGTGTGGCCAATATGTTCGAACACGAATGAACTACAGCCAAAAAGGAAATAAGTACAAAAATTTGAATCATATTTATCAATCTTCAAACGTCTTGTAATGAAGATGTAATAAAATCGGGCTCACAGCATAAGTACCACTGACCTAGTCACCGAAGTCGGACCTAGCCCAAAATTGGAAAAATTCCCAAAATTTGCATTTTGTTTTTGGTTAGATATAATTTTGTTTTTCACGCAGTACGCCTAGAATCACGCAGGACAAAGTGTGAGTGTCGGATCATATCATATAATTGCGCGAGAAGAATTAATGAATGGGGTTATCTGTAGCAATTGTGTCTGTATTAAGTTTCTTTGCACTCGATTATATTAATGGCGATGCTAAATCTTTTCTTCAGATATGGGGATTAGTGCAACTTTTCAGTTGCTGTGTTAACTTCAATCATGTAACTCAGTTCTACAAATGGTGGGTAAATTCACGAATGACAGAAAAGAATAGGACTGGATTATCCACCTATGGGTATCCCTTTCTTGGCTTTATACCAATACCAAGATTAAGTTCTCATGCATATGTGGGTATTTGTCTTCTCTATATTGGGTCACTAGCAGCTTTGATTTTATTCCCCACGCGTTTATATATTGGCATTTCATTCATTCTAGCTCTTCCTTATTATGGTTGTAACTGGGCGGAATTGTCAATGTCTTATCATCGAGAGGCACTAACTATAACACTATATATGTACTTTCTATTGTGTAATACTTTCGATACGGCAGTGTTTTGTTTAAGAGTCCATTTGACTAGTTTATATATGTCATCAGTGTTTCAAAAACTCTTATATAGTGTTGTTGAAGGAAAGTTATGGTTTCGATGGTCAGTTCATGGGTTTATGTGGAAATCAATGTGGTCAAAACCCATTTTTTTCCAACAATGGTTATTTGTTCATCCTAATATCTGTGCATTTATGGGATTTATATCTATGTTGGTTGAATCTATATTTATAGTGAATATTATCCAACCGGAGTATTCCACTTTAGTTTTCTTGAGTATCGTTGGTTTTCATCTCGGTGTATTTCTTGTACAAGATATTGACTACCTTAATTATTGGGTCCCAGTTTTATTAGTTTTAGGTTGCAAAATCAATACAAATATATACACTGTTCATTTTGATTTTTGGGGTGATATGGGATTTTGTATGCTTGCATTTCAGCTATTTTATGCTTTAACAATGCAAGAGAATTGGAATATCAATATCCCACCTTTTATAAGTTGTCCTATGTTTGTATTGCTCGTCTTGATGATAAATATCCTCAACACTATACAGTATCTGCATACCAATGCTCTGATTTAAAATACGAACGACTTGAATGGATGTATCCATTTATGAAACTAGATACTGGAATTGGTGGAAATATGGAGGATTTAAATTCTTTACCATTTAAAGCTGTGTCATTTGGTATTAATAACAGATTGGAAGATGCTGGTTTTTCAGGAACTATATTAGATTATGCGAAAAGATATGTAAGTTCTGATTTCCCAAAAGGGCATTATATTTACGCAAGTTCCGGAATTAAAGTATCAAAATCACTTCGTCTTAAAATCTACAGGTTATTGTCGCAATTACATGGTAATGATAGCACATACAACCCATATTCTCATCTGCCTGAAGTATTGAAAGAATACAATGACATTTTAGGAGAAATTCAAAAGATTTTGAATGTAAAAAATGTCAACCATGATGGTGATGTGAAATAAAATATATATTCCCTTTATATACATGTAGTACTACCTAATAGTAATTCAATACTTCGTAAAAAAACAAAAAAAACATATGGGTACTTGAAGTAATAAAATGACTTGAAATTTCCTTGTAGGTACTATATTGTTTTTGTACACAAAGCAATTACAGGTAGTAATAATGTGTGTACATTTACAAAAGTTAATGTAAATAATAAAATAAAAAGGCACAGAAAACATAATAAGAAGTAATAAAATTGCATTTACTTTATGCATTTATTTATGCAACAACAGAAGAGTCTTTTTCTCCATTCAAAGCAGCAAGAAATTCTTTTTCAATTGGATCATTATCACTAATAAGACCCCATCCATCCACCCCCCCTACAGCTGATGCACGACCTGCTTCTAAACTCCCTGCAGCAAAGGTACTCTTATCCACAGTACCGACCGATTCATGAGCTATTTTCGCTGCTTCACCAATCAATGCACCATCAATACGCTTTATTGATGGGATACTAGTTAGAAGCATTTGTTTAAATTCATCCAATTTTTGAGATAAATCAGCAATACCAGTATCAGCTACACAGACCTCCTCTAAACCTATTTTTACATTAACACTATTACCTTCACTATCCCTCACCATCACAGTACGACTAATTGTACCAAACCATTTTAGACCTTCACAATCTTCTACAGAACCGAGAGGATTTTCTTTAAGGGATAAATAAGATAAATTTACCAACCCTGCAAATACAGATTGTTTCTGATCAGATAAATACTTGTTTATAATATCTGGAGTCAGTTTCTTCACAAAAGATATAGTATCATTACCATTACTAGACCTTTTTTCCAAGTCTTTCTCGACATCAGCATCTTCACCAGCATCCCCGTCGCCCTGAGTGCACCCCATGGCAACATCTTCATCACCACCTAGACCACCATTACTCCCACCACTACCATACAATACAGTTTGTGTAACAGCAACAATAGCAAGTTCAGCAAAGTTCGCAATACGGCCTTCAACACGATCAGCAGCAGAAGCATCACCTATTGTTGACACTATTCCGCACCCATCAAGGTTCAGCCGACGTAATTGAGGGCAGCACATGAAACTACCACTAGTAAGAGCTAAGTGCTCTGAAAAGGATAAATCAAGTGAGACAAGAGAAGATGGAAAACATGTAGCACATTCTAGGATATTTCTTAACCTATTACCACCAATTGATAGTTTTTGAAGGAGGGGAAAATGACGAGTTAAAGGGGACGCCAGGATCATACCATCAGAAATTCGATTAGCATTAACTACAAGGGTAGTGATTTGAATACCAGAGATGTTCCCTTCTTGATCAGCATTGTTATTTGTAGTCGTAACAGTACTATCTAATGCATTAACTAATGCAGTTAAGGTATCACTATCTTGCATAGAAGCATCAATGCGAAATTGAAGAATATCTGAGATAACCGTACCTTCCTGAATAGCATCTTGAAGGGTTTTTATTATACCAACTTCATCAGCGAGTTGTTCTATCTCAACTTCAAGCTCCTTTTCTTCACGATTGTCATCCGATATAAAAGCACCATTCTGAGCTTCCAATGTGTCCCCTATTGATATCAACAATTTAGAAAGATCTATATCACTCTCCAATACACCACCACTACCGAGAGAACTCACCCCCGAACCCATGTTACCCTAGAGGTGTTAAAATGTTATTTTTTCCGACTCCTGCCACCGCCAAGGCCCAAGGCACTCCAGTGGCACTCCTCACTGAAAAAGGTTAGAACTCAAAATTACAAAATTACCCCTCGCGCTGAAGTAATTAACGGAGTGAGCTACAAATAACTGGATATCTAAATTACGTGCGTGGCCCTCAAAATGAATCCTAGTTTCGTCATATTTGTTATTGCCGTATACTTTGTCTTTGTCCCCTTGGCCGCTGCTGGTTGTGCATCTAAATATGGGCCTATAGAGAATGGACATTTACAAATTTTAAAGACAGTCTTACACATTGATGCATCAGCATTCGATGGGTGCAAATCCCTCACCTCTGTGTTCTTTGAGCCAGGGAGTGCACTCCTCACTATAGGCTTGAAGGCCTTCTATGGATCCGGTGTTACTGGTACTGTAACGATACCGAAGAGCGTCACAAGCATTGATAGAGATGCCTTCTATGGGTGCAAATCCCTCACCTCTGTGTTCTTTGAGCCAGGGAGTGCACTCCTCACTATAGGCTTGAGTGCCTTCTATGGATCCGGTCTTACTGGTACTATAACGATACCGAAGAGCGTCACAAGCCTTGATAATGATGCCTTCACTGGGTGCAAATCCCTCACCTCTGTGATCTTTGAGCCAGGGAGTGCACTCCTCACTATAGGCTTGAATGCCTTCGATAGATCCGGTATTACTGGTACTATAACGATACCGAAGAGCGTCACAAGCATTGATAGATATGCCTTCTATGGGTGCTAATCCCTCACCTCTGTGATCTTTGAGCCAGGAAGTGCACTCCTCACTATAGGCGAACAGGCCTTCACGGCTATTACAAAAGACTCTGCCTTAGACTTAGGTTTTTATGGTGGTGATGCTTTATTGAGCTGGCCAATTCTTTTCTCACTTTGTGTTTTGCTATTTGGAGCTTATTGGTACATTTCATCGAAATTATGTGGTTTGCGCTCACGGATACGAGAAAGATCGGCGGCCCTTACTAGAGCGCAGAGGGAATTGGATGATATGGTGAATGAGAATGGGCGCCTGGAGAGGATTCAAGCTGATTTGCATCGGGACAATGCCACCTTAATTGATAGAGTTGTACGACTAGACAGTATTTATTCTTCTCATCAGGAAGAAATAAAGAGTTTAAAGAGAACTATAGCCCATAATACCTCTTTTCGTGCCTCTGTGAATGAAATGGATCCAAGTATTATTGAAAAAAATGAAAAGGATTATACACAGATAACCGTAGAAGGGACTATAGTCCTAGAGGATGAGAAAGAGGATGAGAAAGAGGAAGAGGGTACTGCTCCCTTATACTTTGGAGGACGCCAGTTGTCAGAAAACACAGCTAAGTTGCTACAGTGCTGCATTTGCCTACTTCACATGACTGATCCTGTTACCCTCGCCTGCGGCCATAGTTCGTGTAAGGCATGCATAGAGCAGTGTTTGGCTTCGAAGAGAGAGTGTCCTGAATGCAGAAGAACTGTACCCCTCGAAGCTATGCGCAATCTTAACGTTAATGTGTCCTTCAGAGACATTATCAGCAAGGTATACCCCAAGCCCTCAGATAGCGACCTCCGGGATGCGATCGGGGCCGGTAATCTTGGTGTTGTAAGGGATCTACTCGATCGTGGTGCTGCTATCGATGCCACGGATGGTAATAATTGGACCCCTCTACATGTGGCTAGCAATAGTGGTCGTATCGATGTAGTTAATCTTCTTCTCGATCATGGTGCTGCTATCGATGCCACTGCTATAATCGTGGATGATGGTGGAGGGACCCCTCTACATTTGGCTAGCCGTGGTGGTCATATCGATGTAGTTAATCTTCTTCTCGATCGTGGTGCTGCTATTGATGCCACGGATGATTTTGGAAGGACCCCTCTACATGTGGCTAGCAGTGGTGGTTGTATCGATGCAGTTGTTCTTCTTCTCGATCGTGGTGCTGCTATTGATGCCAAGAGTGATCGTGAAAAGACCCCTCTACATGTGGCTAGCGAACATGGTGTTATCGATGTAGTTCTTCTTCTTCTCGATCGTGGTGCTGCTATTGATGCCAAGAGTGATGATGGATGGACCCCTCTACATAGGGCTAGCGAAGGTGGTCGTATCGAGATAGTTAATCTTCTTCTCGATCGTGGTGCTGCTCCTCTCCCTCCATAGCGACCTCCTCGACCAGCACTCCATCGGGGTCGCGCATGATGAATATCTCCACCACATCATACTTCCACTATAATCTGCAGAGTCGCCCCTGTTGATTGCCTGCTCCATGGCTTTTTACATACGTTTTACGAATGCTGCTCCTTCACCGGTCCATCCCATTACAAGCACTACGGTTTACATATGTATTGATATACAGACACGATTAGTTAAGAGAAGAGTTTAGCACAGTTAAATTATTAAAAAGAAATTAGACCCATCCCGATATTTTACCGGCTCGAAGAGATATAGCTAGGATGACATTGTCCACTATAACAAGAATACCTCGATGCCTCATGCCTAATTTTCTTTATTAACCCTGTACAGCTCTCTAATCATAGAGCTACGCTCTGAGCAGACAATCTAATCCCCTTGGTATCATGAATTTATGTCCAAAATGTCGTTTTCCAATAACTTCAAGTTTGAAAGCGCATGTTGATCTCTGTTTTCCTCTTATGAGAGTGCGGGAGAGGTTTGCGCAATGTATGAAAGGCTTAGCTCATGTTGATCCTGAAGTGAGTGCAAAGTCATCTACAGCTCTTCGCTCTCGACGAATTTGTTTGCTGCACTTCCTCTTGTTGCACACTTATCCCAATCCCAATCCTTTCGCTTCTTCTTCAGTCTTACTTGAATCTTATATCCATACACGTGAGCTCTTGTTTCTAAATTGGAGAGATGCAAGGCTACAAGTCGACAGACATGCAAACGACCCTTCCGATGATATCACGCGCTTACGAATGCTTGGTGCTTGCTTATTACTGC
>JACKZZ010011113.1_pt1 | contig 52991 bp, 56 predicted proteins | sample 8027871 | NCBI WGS metagenome assembly JACKZZ01 (sample SAMN15724774, study PRJNA655200) | protist metagenome | isolation source: fluorescence activated cell sorting (FACS) single amplified genomes of... | place: USA: West Boothbay Harbor, Gulf of Maine | collected 2000-07-19
ACATTTACGGGTTTAACAATTGGTGATGGTTATGGTTCCGGTACAATTACATCAAATTTAACCCAAGATTTAGTGCTACAAACAAATGGTGGCACAAATTCAGGAACAATTACTATAACAGACGGAGTTGATGGTAATATAACTCTTGCACCCAATGGAGATGGTGATGTTGAATTAGCAGCAGATACTGTTACTGTTGGTGATGCTGCTTCAGCGGCAACTATTTCATCTAATGGTGCTGGATCATTAACGGTAACAACCGGTGGTGCTTCAGATTTAGTTTTAAATACAAATGGTGGCACAAATTCAGGAACAATTACTATAACAGACGGAGCCGATGGTAATATAACTCTTGCACCCAACGGAGATGGCGTTGTTACACTCAATGGTGCTACCGCAATTGATCCAGATTCAGCATCGGGTGGAGCATTAACAATTACAAATAGTACAACTCAAACAAGTGGTCATTTAGTATCAATTACTGGACATGCAGGTGAATCTGCATTAAATGTTGCTGCTGGTAATGTAAATATTGCTAGTGGTTATATAAATATTGCTAGTGGTGGAATAATATCATCCGCAGCAACGATTGATACAGATGGGGGTGATCACGATATCACTGCTGCTGAATTAATTAGTGGTTTTACATATATAGGTAATAGTGGTGGAAATAGTGATGTTCTTACGTTTCCTAGTGCAGCTGATGTTCAAACTCAATTGGTTAGTATAGGAATCACTTCAGCAGCAGGTATGAAAATGCCAACTGTTTATGCAACAGCAAATATTACTCATAGTTTAGATATACAAGATAGTACTGGTGCTTCAATTGGTACAGTTGCCTCAGGAAAAGGAGCAGCAATTGAATTCTTATTTACAAGTACAAATACAGCGGTTATCATATTACATTAATCTCAATCATTTTTGAATAATTATTTCCACATAAAAAAACAATATAAATAATACTTGACTTTCCAAATAAATGGAAAAAACTGTTGAATTAGAAACGATCAAATCCCGAATTGAAAAATTGGAAAAAGAGCAACAACTCGAAATTCTCAAGATTTTAAACACCAATCCCGATGTCAAATTAAACGAAAACAAAAGCGGGGTATATATTAATTTGTCTTATTTGGAACCAACCATAGTATCCAAATTAAAATCCTATTTAGATTATGTAAAAGATCAAGAAAAAGTACTCCGTTTAGCCGAATCAAAAAAACAAGCATATGTGAAAACTTTTTTTGAAGAAGGAGGTGAGGTTGCTGCAACAACAATGTAAATAAAGTGACTTAAAGATTTAACAAGACAATAGAGTAGTTAATATGGCACTCACATTACTGAATCAAATTTTTTATAATAGTAATAAATTTGATGTAGAACCGAAATTATGCGAAGAATATATGCTTTTTCAGAAATATTTAAAAACAGTCAAACCTTTGCCAACTATCAAGATTGAACTACCAAAAGAAGATGTTCCTATTGAAATTATAGAACAGAAAGAAATCCCACCTGCATTATTTACACCGAAAAAACAAGATAAATTGTTTTGGGGATTATATGTTTTGCATATTGGTGAAGCCGAATATCATATGATTGGAAATAGGCACAAAAATGCAGAATTAGCAGAAAAGAAGAAAGTAATGGATTATGTATTGAAAAATAGAGGACATATTAAATCATTGGCCAAACAAAATGGTGTGAAAATTACGAATGTAAAAATGCAAGTAGTTGAATCGGATTTGATGGTTGATAGTAAAACAACATGGTATTCGTTTTGGATAATGTGTGTTTATTATAATATTAATGTCTTGTTGGTACAGAACAATATTTATATGGAATTTAAAACCGATAGCGTGCATGACACTTATTTATTTGAACGAAGCGATGACCTACATATTACTGTAGATTTTACAAAATTGTCCAAACAGAAGGAGTTGGATTTGAAAAGAAATAAATTATTAGTAGATCCATTTGTGGAAAAGATTTTGAAGGGAGTATCTTCTTATAAAATTCCCGAATTGGAACATATGGCACATTTGTTGCATCTTGCACCCGAAATGGAAAAACCAAAGAAGGGCGATTGGTATGAGATCGTAATAAAAAAATTGGTTTCTATGAGGATACAAAATTGATAATAATAAAGGAAAATAATATATGAATAAGATATACTTATTTATATATTATGGAAAAATTAGAAGAAGGAGAAATAATGGAAAGTCCCAATTTTCCCGGAACTCCCGAAGGAACTCCTCCAGCAATTCAAATTCAACGTGCCAAAGAATTAGAAAATGAGAATCCTTCTTTTCCTGGAACACCGGAAGGAACTCCTCCGGCAATTCAAATTCAACGTGCCAAAGAATTGGAAAATGAGACATCTAAGATAAAATCCAATCCGAAAAAAGATATGGAAGCAATGGTGGAATTTTATTTAGCCGATAATCCACATGTATATAATAGTCGAAAGGCAGGCGAATTAGAAATACGTTTTGGCACAAACCCAAAAAGTGGAAAACCGATGTCTAAAATCGATTATGATAACGTTGTACAATCATTTTACAGTGCGGGATTTATGAGTGAAAACACAGAAGGTTTAAGTATTCTACGTATTCAAAACGAGGATTATTTGGATAAGAAGACAGGTCAATACAAAATGTCCAACATTCGTTCTGAAGTGATGGGTATCGATTTGATCCAAGAATATTGCCGATCCAATAATTTGCAAAAAGTCATTGATTTACCATCTACTGTTTCCGCCGTTGCGGACAAAATCAAATTTACGCAAAAACAACCTCCATTTATTGGAAAGGATAGAGAAACAAGTAAACCTTTGAAAATGGTAGATTTTACTGATTTTAATTTCCGCGTTTCGTATCAATATGAAAAAGACTTTTATCCTCATTCGGAAGTTGCAAAACGTATTTTGTCCAATTGGTTGGATTCAAAAAAAACGTTTCGTTATATTAATCGCGTGCGATTGAGACATCCTGAATATCCGGTGTTCTTGGATGTGAGTATGATTAAAGGGTCTCCTACAAAAAGGGTTCGCGATAAAGATATTCCAATTCCTATGTACACAATTCAAGAGGCTAATGTATTTCACAACAATATTACTTATGAGGTAGAATTGGAAGTAGATAATTCGAGAATTGGACCTGGAACAGATTACAATAATTCATTGAAATTATTGGATGTGTTGCGAAAAAACATTCGTTTGGTTTTGACCGGACTACAAGGAACGAATTATCCTATTTCGAACAGCGAAAAAGAGAAAACGTTATTTTCCTATGTTGATTTGATTTTCGATGAAAATCAGGCACGCGAATTCAAAGAGCAATACAATAGTTCTCAAAAATATGTCCGTGAAAATGCACGAAAAAAATTACCAAAAAAATTCATAGGTCCTTCTTCAAATACATTGCAAATCAAACATGTAGTTGAGTTGCCTGACGACAAAGAACGACTGTCGAATCTTCCCAATATACGCGAGAAATACACTGTCACTGACAAGGCAGATGGTGACAGAAAGATGTTATATGTCGCATCAAATGGTCACATATACATGATAGATACAAATATGAATTTTATATTTACAGGTATGATAACACAAAACAAAGAGTTGTTTAATAGTATATTGGACGGCGAACATATTAAATATGATAAAAACAATAAATTTGTGAATTTGTATGCTGCATTCGATATTTACTATATTGACGGAAAGAGTGTAAGGGAATTGAATTTTGTTCCTATGGAAGAAGATGATGTTCCTGAAGATTTCCGTTTAACACGGTTACAGAATTTCGTCAAAGAATTAAAGGCGAAATCGATATTGGATAAAGACAGTGGTAATAGCAATCCCGCAAAACAACACGGAAAACCCGACTCGGAATCACATTCTTGTTATTTGACCATAAAATGCAAAAAGTTCTATTCTTCGAAAGAAATGAATATCTTCACAGGATGTTCCACTATTTTATCAAAAGTGAAGGACGGTTCTTATGAATATAATACAGATGGATTGATCTTTACCCCTAGTTCGACCGGTGTTGGAGGCGAGCGATCAAAACATAGCGGTCCTTTGAGTAAATTTACATGGGACAAATCGTTCAAATGGAAGCCTCCTGAATACAACACAGTTGATTTCTTGGTTTCTGTTCAAAAAGATAAAACAGGCAAAGATGAAATACACAATGTTTTCCAAGAAGGTATGTCAATGAATAATGCAGACAACATATTGCAATACAAAACGTTGATTTTACGATGCGGGTTTAGTAATAAAGATCATGGTTACATTAATCCTATGTTGGATATGATCAACGATACTTTACCTAATAATGGAGATCGCGATAATTATCAGAAATATCAACCCGTTCAATTTCAACCTACAAATCCGTATGATCCAGATGCTGGGTTATGTAATGTTACATTACATGGTAGCAATAATGCAATGATGACAGAAGAAAATGAATATTTTGAAGAAGATATGATTGTGGAATTTAGTTATAATGTAAATAAAACGGGCAATTGGAGATGGTCACCATTACGTGTAAGATATGATAAAACGAATGATTTGCGTGCAGGTGGTACAAACTACGGTAATGCCTATCATGTTGCGAATAGCAATTGGCATAGTATTCATAATCCAGTAACAGAAGAGATGATCACATCTGGTCAAAATATTCCGGAAGATATTGGTGATGAAGATGTATATTATAATCGCACCGGACAAGACACAAGCACACGTGCATTGCGTGATTTTCATAATTCTTATGTAAAACGCAAATTGATTTTAGGAGTAAGTAATCGCGATGATACATTAATTGATTATGCGGTTGGTCAGGGTGGCGATTTTCCCAAATGGATTGCTGCCAAATTGAAGTTCGTGTTTGGTATTGATGTGTCAAAAGACAATATTGAAAACAAGAAAAATGGGGCATGTGCACGGTATTTGAATTACAAAAAAGACTACAAGGTTATGCCAGATGCATTATTTGCTCATGGCAACAGTGGATTAAATATTCGTACAGGGAAGGCATTGGTGAGTGAGCGAGATAAACAAATATCGTCGGCAGTTTTCGGAAACGGGGCCAAAGATAAGGAAGAATTGGGTGATGGTGTATATAAACAGTTTGGTATTGGAAAAGAAGGATTTAACATAAGTTCTTGTCAATTTGCATTGCATTATTTCTTTGAAAATGAAAAATCATTACATTCCTTTCTGAGAAATTTGTCTGAATGTACAAGAGTCAATGGTTATTTCATAGGAACTTGTTATGATGGCGAAACAGTGTTTAACGTATTAAGATCTAAAAATCAAGGCGAAACAATGTCTATTTACAGAGATAAAACCAAAATTTATGAAATTACAAAACAATACAATCATACTGGATTTCCTGAAGATGAACAATCTTTGAATTATGCAATTGATGTATTTCAAGAAAGTATTAATAAAGTGTTCCGGGAATATTTAGTGAATTTCAATTATTTACAACGTATTATGGAGAATTACGGTTTCAGTTTAATTACAAAAGAAGAAGCGGAAGCAATGGGATTACCGGATGGAAGTGGATTATTCGATGAATTGTTTAATAGTATGAATATTGAATTAGAACGAAATTTCAGAAATCAAAAGGAATATAGAAGTGCGCCAAATATGACAAAAGAAGAGAAGAAGATTTCCTTTATGAACCGATATTTTGTATTTAGAAAAACACACAATGTGAATGCTGAAAAAGTATATAAACTGTTGGTTACAAAAGATAAACTTCCGGATGAAGAAGAAGAAGATGCAGAACAAATCATTGAAGATGTAAGCAATGAAGACAATAAACTAGAAGATGCAAAGAATATAAAACAACCGGTTTCAATTCGAAAATTGCCTGGAAAAAAGAGAAAGATTGTTATATCAGATAGTGTATTACCAGTAACAGAAAACACAGAAACGACCGAATTAAAATTGAATGAACCTAAAAAAACAGTTATTATACGACGACCAAAGAAAAAGGATTAAAGTGTAACTTATATAAAGTTTATATTTGTAGATATTATAAATATAAAGATGATTCATTTTCAATTACCTAGAAATAGCCCAAATTTATATAAATATATTGAATATTTTTTTTTAGAAGATACAGTTGTACCCTCTCCCATAGTATCAAATTCATTGTCTTATTATCTTTGTGATATTAAAAAAAAGATAAGTTCTCGTGAGCAAGATTGGGATACGATAAAAAGATACACGAATCCATATGAATATATACATAGTGTTGTACCAGGAAAAAAGAAAAGTGTAGCTAAGAAGAAACCACTTTCTCGGTCTTATTTTAAAATGATCGAACTCATTTATTTTTTTAAACTTTTGGATAAAGTAAGTAATGAAAAAGAAATTACTACTTTTCATTTGGCAGAAGGTCCGGGTGGATTTATTGAAGCATTGCTTGAAGCAAGAAACAACAAAAATGATAAATATTACGGTATGTCTATATTAGACGATGTACATGATCAAAACATTCCTGGTTGGAAAAAGAGTAGGCAGTTTTTACAAGATAATTCAAATGTAGTCATAGAAACCGGAATAGATGGAACAGGAGATATATTAACATTGGAAAATTTGCAATATTGCAAAGATATGTATAGCAATAAAATGGACATTATTACTGGTGATGGTGGGTTCGATTTTTCGATTGATTTTAACAATCAAGAACATTCGATTGGACAATTGTTGTTTGCACAAGTTATTTACGCAGTTATTATGCAGAAAAAGGGAGGAAGTTTTATATTAAAAACATTTGATTGTTTTATGCAACATACATTAGATATCTTGGCAATTTTATCATCATTTTACGAGAAGGTTTATATAACAAAACCACAAACTAGTCGATATGCAAATTCAGAAAAATATATTGTATGTAAAGGGTTTATTGGTGAATCTGCAGATGAGATATATCCTTATTTAAAAACCGCATTTCAACAAATGATTTCCAGTAAAAAAAAAATGTTCAAATTATTAAACATTCCATTAACGTTGTTATTTACAACAAAAGTCGAAGAGTACAATGCTATATTTGGGCAACAACAAATTGAAAATATTCATTATACGTTGTCTTTAATGGATGTGAAAAACAAGTCTGAAAAATTGAATAATTTAGTTAAAACAAATACGAAAAAATCAACAGATTGGTGTGTAAAATACGGTGTATTGCATAATAACATCAGTTTAACAAACAATATCTTTGAAGAAACTCTCAGTGTTAGTACAAATATGTAGATAATTTAATATTTAATACAAATATTTAAATATTAAAAGGGTTTATGCTTTCACTTTGGTTGTTTTGCATGCAATATCGCAAGGTGCAGGAACACCAATTTTGTCTTTAATTGTATAAGCGTCACTAGATTTTCCATAAGATAGTGCATTTCCAACCTGGGAACCATATGCTTTTGTATATAATCCTCCATTTGTTGTGATGGTATTATAATTGAGACGATTGGTGCGGGCACTAGATGAAACGCCGCCATCTTGAGAAAATTTGTAATTGGAAGGTTTGAATTCGCTTTGGATATAATAACCGGAGGCATCGCAATAGAAAGAACCACCATCATTAATGGAATATTTGTTGTTTTGACTTCCTGGAGCACCTGGTCTTGCAAGAGCATTTCCAGATTTCAAATAATGGTATTGGTTTTGATTAAATGTTTTTCCTCGTGTTGATAAATATTCTTTGGTAGTATTTGCATAAGGTGCCTTTGTCTGAGAAGAAGGAGGTTGCAAAACACCATTTTTTTTCTTGTACATACCAGCACTTCTACATCTACGTCTAGCTACACTTGCAGGATTTAGTTGTTCAGCAATAGTTGTATCGCAACATAAACCACGCTCACCGCGATTGTTAATTAAATTGGTATCTAATGTTAATTTATTTCCACTACAATCATTATCACAAACATTCCACCCTTTTGTATTATCAAAAACGACTAAAGAACTACCTGGACGTTCTAAAAGTTCAATGGAGGTAGATTGTTTAGATGACTCTGTTTTTAATGGTTTAGTAAAAGCTTCGCGACGATATATTTTCAGTGGAGGTGGTAGAAATGCTAAGGAGGTAGGTTGACTATAACTTTTTTGTTCAGGTAATGTTGCATTACCGTTTTTTTGAATAGAAGATGTTATTTGACCAAATGTTTGTCCCTTCCACGAAAGGAATGGTGTTAAATTAGTATTAAGTTTTGATGATTGAAACATTTATATATATATAATATAATATAATGAAAATTAATAAGTATTTATTCATAATAATAGTAATTGCAATTTTATGTATATTGTATTATTGTTTTTCCAGCAAAACAATTGAGAATCTTGATGTAGAGAAAGAAGAACCGGAACTAGTTGATACACGACTAACTTTACAAGAAACAATCAATCAAATTACAGATACTATTTCAAAAGAAGTAAAAGATATGATTTTTTCACAAACGGCAGAAGCAAATAAAGCAGTAGATGAAAATATTAAACAAAAAATAGAATCAATAGAAAGTGCTGAATCAGAGAAGGAGGACACTGAAGACGAAATTACAAAAAAGGTAGATGCTTTAATTAATGAGATTGACCAAGATATACAAGGATATAATGCAACTAAAGAATTTGATGTTACTCGGGGCATTACAGTTGAAATACATGAACAAGATAAAATTAGGTCAATAGTAAATAAATATTTAAACCAATAAATGATATATAAGTATTCGATTATACTTATGTACCGATGAATATATATCTAAAATTAAGTGACGTTAAAATAAATAATTCAGAAAGAAGTATTGAATTATATGACAATATACGATATTTATATCCAAAAAAAAATACAATTATGGATGGTGAATTCACAAAGATATTGTATTCAAAAGAGTATGTTACAATGAATGGATTGTATTTATATATTCCTTTTACTATTATTGAAAGAAAAAATAATGACAATAGTCATAGTCGCACTATTAATATGAATAGCAAGCAAAATCAAAGCATTATACACGATTTAAAAACAATTGAAAACGCATTACTGCAAAATTATAAGCAGTACAACAAGATAGATAAGAATTTTGAACTGGTATTATGCAAACAATTATCAAGTGGTCAAATGCGCGTATATCATGAATCATCTCATAAACAAAAAAATAACAATTATGTAATTAAAATTTCTGGAATATGGGAAACCAGTCATAAAATAGGTTTGACATATAAAATATTAGAATTATAATTTCATAAGTGACATAGTCGCACCTCTGGTGCTTCTTATATGATTATACGGTGAAGTTCCATTGTGAAGATCATGTGTTTTGGTAGCACGACTGTCTTCATGTGTTCCAGTTTCAAAAGAATGAATATCATAGATATTGGTTTCGTCATTGAATACATAGTGAAGTCTATGTATTGAGTGAATACCTTCTTTGGTTTGTTGTACATAACGATCGAATTCTTTCTTATTGACTTGCTTTAAATACCCATCGTAAAAATGTAATATATTTTTATCAGCAAAAGGATAAAACTGTGATCGGTCAATTGCTATACGGGCTTGCTTGACTCTTTCGTAAAATAGATTATCTTCATACCCCCATGCCCAAAAATTGGGAAACCCGTTGATTCGTTCAAAATCTTTTGCATTAATAGAAACAATACCACCAAGTGTATGTTTGAAACCATAAAAATGTTTCACTGTACCATATTTTGTTTCAAAATCTAAGAAATTTTTGTTAAATGGCATAGTATCGACATCGTTAAATACCAATGTAATGTCTTGATAAGTGTTTGGATATAATTGTTTTACGATTAAAAATCCAATGTTTTTCATTGCCCCACAATTAAAAGAACGTTTATCGTGCTGGTGCGCAATGATGATTTTACATTGATTCTCATCATAATCTTCTAAAATATATTGCATTTGTCTTTGAAAAAATAGAAGTTGTTGTTCTCGGTCTCTATAGGGTACAATAAAAACAACTTTGGGTGTATCATTTGTTTTTACTTCTAAATTCCCATCTGTATAAGAAGAAAGATAAAAATCGTCTTCTAATTTATCGACAAATAATTTTTCCATTATACTGTATTTTTTTATAATATTCGCCTACAAATATCGCATTAGTCAATATCATATTTTTCTTTAATTGCATTGGGTATCAATTTATCTTTGATATTATCCATCTTTTTATAACATTTGTTGATTGTCACTTCACTTACTCCACATATTTGTTTCACGTTGGATTTTGTTATTGAGAGATTACATGTTTGGGCAATGAAATAAATAATCCCGGCCGCAATAGAATGAGGAGTATTGTCATTAATAATGCCACTGTTTTCGATTTTTTTGGCAATAAATGTTGCTAATTTTGTCAATTCGGAATTAATTTGCAATCGACTACAATATCTCTCTATGAAAGAACTTGGTTTTGTTGCACATAAATCATCTGTGCTAATATTGATAGAACTTCCATTTCTTTCTAAATTGGAAAGAATATTCACTGCCATCGAACAACCACTCGTTGCACTTGTTTTATCCAATTTAAATATTTCGGCAATTTCGTGTGATGTTCTTGGACAATCGTTTAATCGACATGAAATATAAATAGAAGCGGCCTTTATACCATCTCGATTCATTCCTCTGAACATTTTTTGTTCTGAAATATCTTTATGAATTGCCATTGCATCGTCTATAAATATGCGAGGTATTCCGGAATTTTTTGCCATGACCGTAATAAACTGAAATTCATCATATAGTGATTTTTCACGATGGGGCATTGCTTGCCACTCTGTCCATTTGCGGATACGTTTCATTTCATAACTAGCATTGGGACCGCATAATATTTTACAACCAAACGACGATTCTTGTAATAGTGGATTAATCGGATTACCACATCTGGTTGGATCTGCTGAATTTTTATCTTCGGCACCATAATATCTCCACTCAGGAGAATGATCCAAAATATCACGATATATGATTCCACAACTCTTGTTTGTACATGTCGGAAACCCATCATCCATTATTATCAGTGTAGAACAGCATATTTCACAATTATTTTCAGGAGACTTATCATACACACATTCAATATTATCTTCTTTTTTATCAATGTCGTACATGTCCCATAATTTCCTCTTTTCTTTTGAAGAAATAATGGACTTGTTTTTTTGGGTTTTTCCCTTGTTTTCAAAACTTTTCTTTGACATTATTTGTATTGTGATTAAATTGTGATGTTTTATTCAATTTTATAGTTAATGTTTTTCTTTGTATATTATAATTAATAATATGGATAGTTTATCATGGAGAGATAAAAGTTTGGTCCGAGCCGCAATTGCAGAAAAAATGGTAGATAAAATATGCTCCGGTCTTATCAATAATGCACCCTTAGTAAATAATTTAAGGGAGTCTTTAGGAAACGAAATGTTAAAAGTGCTGAGTGATCCGGCAAATAAATCTAAAATATCACAAACTGTGGTTGGTGCTGTAAATACGAGTATTAAACTACCTTTACGTGGTCCGTTATTACTTTATTCTTTAATGGAAAACGATGAATCGTATGACTATACCAAAAATATGATTACATTTATTTTTGGACAAATATATGAAAACGAAGATACATTAGATAAATTTTCTAGTAGATTAGTTGAACGATTATATGACCCACCCTATGACAGTTGGTTTAGAAATGTAAATAAAATTTCTGGTGGAAAAAAACGTAAAACAAAACGCAAAATATCCAAGCGAAGAAGAAACAAAATGAAATCAAAACGTAAATATAGTAGAAAACGTAAATATAGTAGAAAACGAAAAATGTATGGTGGTTTCGATCCTGATGTAGCAGAAGGCGCTGCTTCTGTAGTCAGCAGTACAGTGGGTGATGTGGATCCAAGTGCATTAACAGATGCTGCCGGTGTTCACACAGATGCATTAACAGATGCTGCCGGTGTTCACACAGATGCATTAACAAATGCTGAAGATAGTACAGTTACAGGGGAAGATGCAGAGAAAGAAGATGCAGAGAAAGTAGGTACAGAGGAAGAAGGTACAGAGGAAGAAGGTAACAACGAATCGGGTAAGAAAGATACATCCTCGTCCGTATCAAGTGCTTCTAGTGGATCAACCGGTAATGCAGCGAGCATGTTTTCGTCTGGAGCACAAAATAGAGAGATGACGGGTTCAGAAATTACACAAAATGCCGATGACTTAGTATCCAAATACAATGATGCACTTTTCAAACTTATTTCAAAAGATTTAGAAACTATCAAATCACAACTATTACAAAGAATGTTAAATGCATGCTATTTGCATGCTACAAATAATAGTAATATTGTTTTAGAATCTATTACAAAAGCAGTAGGAGACATTGTTCGACAATCGATGAATAGTGGAATGAATAATGGAATCATGCAATATGATTTTCCTAGTTTTATTTTACTAGTTCAGGCAATGCGACCATCGAGCAGAGATATTACAAATGCATTGTCATCCACTTATGTTGATCAAAAAGAAGAAGATAGTAAAGCTATATTTAATCCAACTGATTCAACGTTTATAGTTGATTTTATGGACAAATTTAAATTAATTACATCTAAAAAAATAAATATGGATTTACCCGGTTCTGATTAATAAATTTTGTATAAACATTCTATACAAAATTCGATTTTAGTTGTTAAAAAAATTATGCCTCAGCAGATGCTTCGACAGCAGACTCCTCCTCACGAGGACCACGAGTTCTTCGAGGTCTAGACTCGCGTCTCTCATCAGACTGAGCAGATAGAGCCTGTCTTCTGGTTTCGCAAAGAATAGGACCACTCATAACTCCAGTGATGTCCATTGCATGGAATTCATGCTTCTCGTTCTCGGAGCGGGTTAGATTGAAATCTACATACTCACCTTGAACAAGGTACTTATATTGTGAATTTGTAACACGAATCGAAGAATAATGAGCAAAAATATCTTTACCACTATACTCGCCGGCACTAGAAACGGTAATAAAACCGAAACCGGACTTGTTGTTGAACCACTTTACCATTCCTGTAAGTCTCTGTACTTCGTTGCTCGACATATCTAACTATCTCAAGTATACAATAGTATTGTTTTTATTTTTTATATAGTTTCTATAATAATTATATAATAAATATCTATAGACATATGTCACGTAAAATAATATCATGCATATTTTTATTGTTTATCATCATAGTATCTTTAGTATTTAGTCATTTTATATATCGCCCTTCAATTGAATCATTTTATGCAAAAGAAGACACAGTAGAAGATACATTATTAAATCCAGAGCAGGCAACCGGTCCAGCACCAGCACCAGAAAGTGCCACAGAAAAAATACAGAAAATTCAATCTAGTTATGGTGTTTTGAGCGAAGGTTTTGATACAAAAATGTCGTCAGAAGAACAAAAACCTTCTTCACAAGGTGTCTTTGATTATTTATTTCATAAAATAGATGCAACTCATTTTTCATTACCTAAGATTTAACATATTTATTTGTCTTTCTTCCCATCTTCTAATTCAAAAATAAAGAATTTGAAATCTTCCATTATTAAATCGGGTTTTATAATTTGTTCATCGAAATATTTTATTTTTTTTTGGTTCATTTTGATCAATTCTGGTTTTAAATATTTCATTTCTAATGCAGCTCGTTTTTTTAATATTTGTTGCTCTGATTTTTCTTGGACTTCTTTTACCATAGCATTGTATATGAGTTCTTTTCTCTTATAAACTTCATTTATATTTATTATTTTTGACGTATTATTCATAATATATATTAGTATTATATATTATAAATCACAAAAAAAATGGATTATGTTTCGATAACTATATTAGCATGTGTCGTAATAGTGTCAATATGTTGTTTATGCAACTGCTTCAGAAATAGTTAATTTTTTACTATTTTCTACATTTTTTTGTTTTTTAGTGTTATATCGTTTGACATCTTGGATAATTTCTTTTGGATATTCCATTTGCTCTAATATTTTAATAGCTCCTTGAATCCTTGAAATGCCTTTTCTCAATTTATAGGTGTATATTAATTTATCATTTTTATCTTGGACAACATTCATTTGATAATTCTGAATGTTTTCGTCTTTTTTGAACTTCGTACATATTTTATTGTAATGGGTAGTCAATATAAAATCCACATGTTTGTATTTTGTCAAATATTTTAAAAATGCATACCCCGTTCGAGTTGCTTCGTCTGGATTTGTACCAGAATATAACTCATCAAAAATACCATAATGTCGTGTTTTCTTGGAGTCTGAATTATGAATAACATCTATAATCTCTTTGCAACGTCTGGATTCGGCTTGGAATAAACTGTCTCTTTCAGATGTATCCGGAATATTTAAATATGAATGAATATGTGTATATGGATTAATCGTTCCTTTTGTAAAAAATCCTACACCTACTTGTTGAGAAAATATAATATTGATTGTGGTTGTTTTTAATAATGTTGTCTTACCGGAAGCATTAGGACCGGTAATAATAATTTTTTTCTCTAAATTACAATTGTTTCCAATACATGAATCCTCCTTTAAATGTAATGGATAATACTGATTTTTAAAATAACACGGTTTATTTTTATTAATCGAAATAGAAGAAATGTTTCCATATTCTATATGACGTCTTAATCCACGAATATTGTCCAAGAAACCTTCAAACCCAAATGAGTACCGCAAACTCTGTTCAAAACGTTGATTTGAATGTAATTCATAATAATTTCTCAGCAAAATCCCTATTTTTCCTATATCAAATAGTGTAAAATTGGGTATATCGTGAGAATGCAACATATGTTGGATATCCTTCAATACAATTATATGCGAACGAATGGTGTTAGTAAATTCTTTATAGGAGAGTTTATCTTGATGCTTTCGAACAAATAATTCCATATTATTTACAGTGTGTCCAAGATAGTGTTTGATTGTAAATAAATGTTGGCTTAATTTTTCAACATTACAATAAAACCTCTTACAAGAAATAATATTTTGATATACTTGATAACAAAACATACCGATCCCCATTACGAAATATACTAGTTTTTCAAACGATATGTTTTGTAAATTAAGAAGTGTTTTTCCAATGAAATGATGTTTTGCAATATCGTGTAATACATTGATGTATGTATTTACTGAAATCGGTATCCCGCGTAATTTTAAAATAATAAAAGGTAAAATTAAAAATAATAATGGCATACACAAACTTAATATGGGTGACATCATATTTAATACAGACATGATTTGTAAAAAACTGGACGAACGGTTCAAAATTTTGAGTATATCCCACTCTATATAACAATATTTTTCCAAGAAATAATCTTCATTTACTTTTAATTCGTCCCATATACTTACAATTTCTTCATCTTGCATCTCATAATCTATGTTTATATCTTCTTCACTAATCACAAGTTGTGTGTCCAAGAGATATTGTTCATTTGACGTAAAATGCTTACTCCAATCTTGAATCATGTTTGATCCAAATATGTTTGTAGGTTGAAATAGTTGTTCATATACTGAGACTTTCCCTTTGGAAGTGACTAGTTCTAAATCATCATTTACTATTGTTGATAATGGATGTAATTCTTCTTGTGAAATATATTCAATGGGTAATTTAAAAGGATAATGCAATGATTTTTTAGACGCGTTTTCAGAATATTGTGTATTGTCTGGTAATTCAATACCCATGGTTTCTGAAATCATCTCATCTAATGACGTCTTTGTTTGATCTAATAATTCTTCAGTCCAAGACAACATTTCTTTATTTGTCTAAATTTTTTATTTTTCTTTTACGCAAATAATAATATATACATAATAATATTATTTTACTCGTTTTTTATTTAAAACTACTTTCAAAATTAGCAGGTAATTCTGTGATATTTGATTTGTAGTGACTTTCAATTCGCTTCATTGTCCCAACATCCTCCTTTGTAATAAAATTAATAGCCATACCCTTTCTCCCCCAACGACCACTTCTGCCAATTCTATGCAAATAATTATGAACACATCTGGGAATATCAAAGTTAATGACAATACTTACTTGTTGTACATCAATACCTCGCGCTGTTACATTTGATGATATCAAAATTCTATGTGTTCCCTTTTTAAATTCCGCCAATGCTTCATGTCTTTCATGACTTTTCATTGAACTATGAATACAACATACCGAATTTCCATCTTTTATCATTGATTCATATAAATCAATTACACGATTTACACTATTAACATAGACAATGGTTTGGTTAATATTTAAAAATCCAAATAATTCCTTTAGTGTCTCGTATTTATGTTGATCGCTTTCTAAAGCAATATAATACTGTTGAATACCCTCCAAATTTAATTTCTCTGCTTCCATTGTAATTTTAATAGGATTTCTCATAAATTTGTTTGTTAAATCGATGACCTCGTCGGGCAAAGTAGCACTAAATATTGCCACTTGCAAATTATGATTAAATGTTGTAAAAATCTGATATATACTTTCTAAAAACCCTCCTGACAACATCTCGTCCGCCTCATCTAGAATAAATAACTGAATATCCTTTGTATTAATATTCTTTCTACGAATCATATCACTTACACGACCCACCGATCCGACAATAATATGCGGAACATTGATCTTTAAATCAGCAGCATCTTCACTAACCGATGTTCCGCCAATTAAGGTTTTTACCTTTAGACCATCCATCATTGCACCTATTTTACTAACAACTGACGATATCTGCTTTACCAACTCATGTGTTGGTGCTAATATAAGTGCTTGTGTTGTATTGCTAGTAACATCAATTCGTTCCAAACAACCAATTGTAAAAGCACCGGTTTTACCTGTACCAGACGGTGCTTGTGCAATTACATCGCGCTTTTCAATAACAGGTAAAATTGCAGTTTTTTGTATCAAACTAGGCGTTTCAAAACCAAAACTGTAAATACCTCGTAACAACTCCATTTTCAAATCATATTCATCCCATTTATTAATGGTTTTAATTTCTTCATTTGAATTTAATTCTTCCATGATTATTATGAATAGTATTTATTATTTAACTTCTTTGTTATAAATAATATAAATAATAATTATCTGTATTATAGAGTATAGATGACTGACATAATACAATATAATATTTCAAATATTGAAACTAAATTGAAAGATTATAATATTGTATTATCTGAAGATGTAGAAAATGTTTTAAACGAATTAAGTAAGATCATTGTTGATCATGACGAAGGATTAGAACAAATTCCTCTCAAAAGAACTGACCGTAGTTTTGATAGAGGAAATAGAAATAAATATAAGCGCAATAAAGGTATGGTAAGAGGTTCGTCGGCAAATGATATGAATATAGACGACTGGGAAGCTATGCGGAATTTTAAACCAACCGAAAAACAAGAGAAGGTGGGTATTGATAAACATATTAATGAAATGAGAGCACTTTTAAACAAAATATCAAAAGTAAATTATGAAGATCAAAAAGTTGTTATTATTGATAAAATAAATGATATACTCAAAGAGGAAAATGTAGAAAATAATAAATTAATAACAAATATAATTTTTCATACTTGCAGTTCTAATAAATTCCTTTCTGAAGTGTATGCCGATTTATATGTAGAATTGGTAGGTTTTAATGATTTATTTGGAGATATGTTAGATAATTATATTCATCAATTTCGTGAATCATTAGGTGCTATCAAATATATTGACCCAGATGAAAATTATGACGGTTTTTGCGATTATAATAAAGTAAATGAAACTAGAAAATCAAACTCTGCATTTTTAATTAATTTGATGATTCGAGATATGATTACGAAGATTTCTATAGTGGAACTAATTGTGGAAATGCAAAATCTATCATTTCGATTTATTGATGAGGAAAATAAAATACACGAAGTAGAAGAAATCACCGAAAATTTATTTGTATTAATTACAATGTCTAAAAAAATATTGGGGGATTCTGAAGAGTGGAAAGAATCAATTCAACCAAATATTGATAAATTTACAAAATTAAAGGTCAAAGAACACAAGAGTTTGTCGAGTCGTTCTATATTTAAGCATATGGATATGTAATTATTTTGTCATATATTATTATTAACATTATGTTTGTTTCTGGAGATAATTTTAATAAACTAAGTACGGTTTCTATATACGAAAGAAAATATTATAATGATTTTATTAAGCATAATCAAATACAAAATGTACTATTTGTTGGCGAAAATAATAATACGTTATTAGATTCTATCAAAAATAAAAAAAATATATTTTTTTTGAAAGTAGAGACAATTGATTATTTTATGAAAGTAATAATACCACATTTAAATGAAAAATTTGTTATAATTACTCATAATGGTGATTTATGTAGCGGTAAAAATATAGTTTTGTTGAACCATCCTTTATTAGTAAGATGGTATGGTCAAAATATGGACAACATGTCTGATAAAACAGTAGGTATTCCCATAGGTTTAGAGAATAAAATATGGAAACGCGTTAATTTTACACTATTGCAATCTTTTTCCAAACAACCTAAAACTAAACTCATGTATTTGAATTTTTCGTGTCATACAAATCCTGGTCGGAAAAAAATAATGCAATATTTTTTAAACAATGGATTTACTAAAAATGAAAGTTTGCCGTGGAATCAATATATTGAAGATTTATCACATTACAAGTTTGCATTAAGTCCTTTTGGATATGGTGCAGATTGTCATCGTACATGGGAATGTTTATATTTAAATGTAATTCCTATTGTGGTACATAGTAATCCTATGAAACATTTTACAGATTTACCTATATTGTTTGTTCGCTATTTGGATGACATTACTCCCGCTTTTTTAGAAAAAACCTATGACAAATATTTCAAAAATAAACAATTTCATCTTGATAAATTAGACATGTCTTATTGGCAAAATGAAATTCATAACGATTTATATAAGTAATTTTTTTGCATAATATAAAACAATGGTTTATATTATATTATGTTGTTATTGAATTGGCAAGCAAAACGTTCTATATATTCGAATAATGCTTTGGTTTTTTATAAGGTAAATAGTCTTCCCTCTTGTCCCGTAGGTTCTGTAGTAAATTCTAGAGCAGTTTCTAGACGTACATAATAGTTATTTGTATATCATATCATATAAGGTTTGGTTTCTTATATGTTAGTCATCCCACAAATATTATTATATACAATTTACTTACGTCCTACATTACGATAAGAAGGAGGAGGTGCCACACCTCATCCACCAGTCATTTTGGTAGTACCCTTTGTTTGTCTGAAATACATGAATATGCCTAATATTATTACTAAAGCTATGTATAACCAAAAACTACTAATTATATGCAAAAAATTATATACATGTTCGGTGATGTTGCTGTAGGGGTATTTTAGATTCTTTACTTCTAAAAAATCGCTCATTATATAATATAATTTGAAATTATTGCGTATATGAGATAAATACAAATATCACTAGAGAATATATAATGGTCTATTCTAATATTAATGGAACCGTTTTTTATAAAGAAAGCGGAAATGTCGATCCAGAAGATATAGGTTACGAATCGACTCTACATGAATTGGAAGTATATGGTAAAAAGGTATTAATTGTATTTGGTAAAGTGAAACATACATTTATACAACGTAATATTGTTTATTTACCTATTTATTTAGTAGTTAATAACAAAGTAAAAAAACAAATAGGTGTAGTGGAATTTGATAAAAATGCAACTTTAGAATTGTTTGATGACGAAAATGAAATCGAATTAGATAAATTGAACCCACCTTTATTATTTGGATTTGTAGATCAAAGTTATATCGATAGAAGTGGGTCGGATTCTATTTTATTTGTTACAAAACAACATCAAATGGAAAAGGAAGAACAACAAACGAAAGAAGACGAAGACGAGGAAGAAAAAGAAGAAGAAGAAAGTGACGACGACGATGTTTTAACTGTAAAAGTGAAACCTTCTAAATTATCTAATGAAATGAAAAAAACAACCAAAATATTAGAAACGGGTATATTTACAATGGATCGTGAAGTAAAGGTGATGGAACCTTTAATTGAAGAAAATGAAGAAATGGCAAATGAGATTAAAAAAAGTTATCATCCTTCTTCACGCAATAACTGGCTTCAAGAATATATGAAAAATGAACATTATGGAATTCATGATGTTGAAAATAATGGCGATTGCTTCTTCGCAGTTGTTCGCGATGCATTTAAACAAATAGGTCAAATAACAACTGTGAAAAAACTTCGCGCGTTAGTTGCAAAAGAAGTGACCGAAGAGGTATTTGAAGCACATAGAGTACTGTTTAATGATTTAAAAGGAACCATCAACGAATACAACCAAGAATTAAAATCAATCAAACATACTATTGAAAATGTTTTAAACAAACGTGCTAAACAAGTAAAAAATGACAGGAAGGAGTTGCAAAATATTTTAGAAGAATCCAATAAACTCAAACAACAACATAAGGATGTTTTGAAAAACAAACAAATTGCACAATCTATGATCGATGAAGATATTGGTAATTTACAATCTATCGATTCTTTGGACAAATTTAGAGAATTTATTCAAACATCCGGATTTTGGGCCGACAGTTGGGCAATTTCCGTTTTAGAATACATTCTAAAGGTAAAATTTGTTTTATTGTCTCAACGTTCCTACTTGGACAATGATCTATATAATGTGTTATTATGTGGAGAAGCACATGTGAAATTCCAAGAAACATTGAAGTTTGAACCAAAGTATTATATCATGACGTCATTTAGTGGTGATCACTATCAGTTAGTTACTTATAAAAACAAGCGTATATTTGAATTTTTTGAACTACCTTATCATGTAAAAGCATTGATTACCAATAAATGTTTAGAAGGAAATTCGGGAGCATTCAAATTAATTCCGGAAATCAAAAATATGAAATTAAAAATGGGAATTGATGAAGAGGAAGAAGTCCAAGAAAATATTGAAAATAGTTCCATTTTCAATAAAGATGTTGTATTTGTTTTTCACCGCAATTCAAGTAATGCTTTCAAACCTGGTATGGCAAAAAATACGAATGAAAAAATACCTGCCGATAAACGCTCATCCTTTATTGATTTGTCCAAGATATCGAATTGGAGACGTAAATTAGATGATAGTTGGGATGAAGGACCATTTGAATTAAATGGAAAAAAATGGATGTCTGTTGAACATTATTATCAATCGGCGAAGTTTAGAGTACATAATCCGGATTTTTCTGATTTGTTTTCTTTAGATGCTACAGATAGTCAAATTGCAAAAGATGTTGATTTAGCTATATCTGCTGGTAGTAAATCCGGACGTGCCAATACCAAAGCCAAGAAAAAGGTAAAGGGTGATACATTGTTAAGACCCAAAGGTATTGAAATTGATCCTAAGTTTTATGGTGAGAAAAGTGATCAAGAAAGATTAAATGCAATCAATGCCAAATTTTCTAAAAACGAAGATTTGAAAAAATTATTACTAGCAACAAGAGATGCGAAATTAATGCAGTTTAATCATGGATCTTCTCCCGATAGTGATCATATTCTAATGGCAGTAAGACATGAATTAAATAGTGCAATGCAAAATTAAGTAACTTCATTATATATAAAAATATATTATGAATGATTTACCGAAATATGATACAAATAAATTTATTTCGAATCATTTGTTCAAAATGTTATATAAGTCTTCAAAAAATGCTGAAACAAAATGGTTGCAAAATGAAGCGGATTTTGTAAGTTCTGAAAATATTGTTTATTCTGAAAAATGTAGTATGGACCATGTAAATAGTCATAATTTAATAGATGAAGAAATACGCCATTTAATTGAGAGCAGTGGTTGTTTTGAAAAAAAATATGTATTATTTCTTGGCGAAAATCAATACAATGTTTATTTATCTTATCCGTCCAAGAATAAACGAAAAAAAAATGAAATTGAAGATTATTTTGAGGATTGCATTATGAAAATTTACTTGTGGTTATCTATTGTTCAACCCTATATACGGGAAAATTGTAGCAAAATAATGGATATATTTATTTGGTTTTCTAGTCATAAGAAAAAAATAGATTCTAATAACAAGATTCTTGGAACACTACATGTAAATAGTGCATTTACCACTTCATGTCAAACATCAACACAAATATGTTTGTATAGAAAAGAAGAATGGTTTAAAGTATTTATTCATGAAACCTTTCATAATTTAGGATTGGATTTTTCGGATGTAGATCATGAACAAAATGACCTATTGATGACAAAATTGTTTAATATCGAAAATAGCAATAGCAGTTTTAGAATTTACGAAAGTTATTGTGAAGTGTGGGCCGAAATTTTGAATGGGTTTTTCGTTTCTTTTTTCCAATGCGAAAACGAACCTGCATGCAAAAACAAATTTAATAAGTATATGCAAAAACAAATAGGTTTTTCAGTATTTCAACTTGTAAAAATATTAAACTATTACCATTCGAATTATTCTGAATTTATTAACAAAAAGACTCCGATTGTAAAATTTAAGGAAAATACATACGTTTTTTCTTATTATATTGTAAAAACGATATTGTTATTTCATTCAGTTGATTTTGAAAAATGGTGTCAAGATAATAATGTAAATATTTTTCAATTTGATCGTAAGAATCAAAATGTATTGAAATATGGAAGATTAATAAAAACACATTATAATAAAAAACCTTTATTAGAATATATTCAAAATATGGAAAAGGCGTCTAGTAAATTTATATTGAACAAAGATCTTTTGGGAACTATGCGTATGACCGTTGAAGAGTAGTATAAAATTGAAGTAAATAATTTGAATACAATATTATGTAATTAAACTATAAAAAAAACACATGGGTATTAAATGTATGAATCGTTATTTAATGCAAAACTGTAAAAATGGGTCAATTTCTAAAAAATCGTTATCATTTCTGCGTAATAAAAAAATAGCGATAGATACGAGTATTTATCTATATAAATATAGATCACAAGAGGCATTGCATGAAAACTTTTATTCCATGATTTCTTTATTTCATAAATATAATATTATACCTATATTTATCTTTGATGGGAAACCTCCTGTTGAAAAGATGGATACTTTACGAGAACGCAAAATTCAAAAAGATGAAGCCAAAGATAAATACAATGAATTGAATGAAAGTTTGAATACTATTGATGATAGCGAACTTCGTGAAAGTATTTTAGATGAAATGGATAAATTGAAACGTCAATTTGTGAAAATCTCCAACAAAGATGTAATTTCAATAAAAGAAATAATGGATAATTTTGGAGTTCAATATTATGATGCAGATGGCGAAGCCGATAAAGTATGTGCATATTTAGCAATGAATCAATGTGATGCTTGCGTTAGTGACGATATGGATATGTTTGTTTATGGGTGCAAATATGTAGTTCGTCATATGAGTTTGATTCATGAAAATATGCTTCTTTATGATGTTGATGAAATACTAAAAGAATTGGATTTAACATTCACGATATTTAAACAAATATGTATCTTGTCTGGCACTGATTACAATATACACGATAATAATGTTTCTCTTAATGAAACCTTAAAATGGTACAAAGATTTCAAGAAATGCAATGAAAATAATGAAGATCTATATGGATGGTTGAAGAACCATACGAAATACATTAAAAATCATGACTCATTAATGAATATTCACAATATGTATAATTATGATAATATTAATCATAATGAACTCGATTCACTTGATATTTCACTAAATAAAAATTACAATAAAGAAGATCTTGCAAATGTAATGAAAAACTATGGGTTCATCTTTGTATAAGATAAGTCGTTTATAACATTCTAAAATTAATGATATAAACTAAAAATATACTTTTTTATTTTGTAATTTAAGCACTTGCAACTGCCTCAGCCTTGATGAAGTGAGGCTTCATGTAACGCTGAAGATTGAAGTAACTCAACTCGTCGTCCTTGCCCAACTTAAGAAGGGTGGTAAGCTTGGCATCAGGGACAATGAAACGACCGTTATCGGGACGCTGAAGGTTGTTGGCGCGGATATATGCGTTGATCTCCTTGCTTACGTCAGTGCGAGCCATCTCGGTTCCGACGGTCTTACCAAGGAACTTAGCAAGCTCGTCACTGATGCGAGTAGGTTTGACGAAACCAGAAGGGGCACGGTTTCCTGCACGCTTAGCACGCTTGGAAGATGCCTTAGCAGCAGCCTTCATCTCACGGGCAACAATCTTCTCAAGGGTCTTGAAATCACCCTTCATGGAGGAGAAGATGCTGGAGATCTGTTGAAGCTTAGCGCTAAACTCGTTCATCTTTTGCTGAACACCAGAGGTTTCCTCTGCAATGACCTCGTTAGCAACAGGGGCAGCAGTAGGTGCTACCTCCTTGGCAGCAGGGGCGGTCTCCTTGGCAGCAGGAGCCTTAGTTGCTGCCTTCTTGGTGGCAGTCTTTTTAGCAGCAGAAGCGGCGGGAGCAGGAGTCTTTTCAGCAGTCTTAGAAGTTGTTCGTACCATTCTAATATACACTGTATAAACCTATTTTTTTAAGTGGTTTAACGCATTAAAACATTTTTCCTAAAGATTCCTTTCCTTTAGTCGTTTCAGTACCAAATAATATTCGTTCATTTTAGTAAAATTTGGTTATTTAGTATAAAATTGATTGCGTGGTTTTATTTTAATTAAATTAAAACCAAGTCTCGAATATGGGTATCATAAAAACAACCAAAGAAACCGAAGAATACATTAACTCCTTTATGGAAAATCATGAAGAGTCTGAAGATTTTGGTCCTGCTATTTCTAATAGTCAATTGTCTTCAACTATAGCATTGTATGAACAAATGTTGCAATCTGAAAATGATTCTATTTGTCAATTTGGATCCAATGCAGGCGGATTTACTTCTTATCATTATTACAAAAAAAATGATAAAATTTATTTGATTGAATGTTATATTCAACAAATTCAAAGATATTATGTTGTTAATGAAAAATGGTTGCTTAAGCAGAAAGAATATTTAGAAAAGGTGGAATAATTACATCAATGATTCATATAACCATGGCATATTTAACCTCGCATCTCGACTGACAACCGTTAATACGGATAATACATGAAATGCTCCTAACGTTTTAAACTCTACATCAACACCTGTATATACCATATCTTCCATCACACATAAGCAACGTGATTTTAATTGGTCTATTGTCAAATCAACTAAGTCATCTGTAGATAACATAATAAATGGATCCCATAAAGGGCATATTTTTATTTTTATATTTATAGGAATTTGCGCACGATAACACCAAATATCTTTTAGAATTCGAAAATAACGTAAATAACTTCTTCTTTCCAGATTATCAAACCATTCGTAATTTGAATAATTTCCTAATTGATCAATTTCCATGAAAAGTGCTCGCGATCTTTCTTCAATTGATTTAGCACGCGTTGCTCTCACGAATTCTAACATTGAACTATGATTATAATCATATTCAACACCTAATAATAATGATCTAGATTGATAACTATTTGAAATAATACGTGGCGGAGGATATACTTTTTGTTTTGCTTCTGTTTTTTTTACAAACATATTTTTGTTGAAAATAATGTTATTAATTCGAATTAATCTATGTATGTTTGGTAAAATGTTTGAAAAAGAACCTCTTGTATATGGATTCAATAAATGTTTATTACCTCTTCTTTTGTTTTTTATATATTCAACTAAGGATGATAGTTCAAACCCATAGATGAAATTATGTTCGTCTTTATAACTAAAAAAATTATCATATGGTATTTCCTCTAATGGTTCAAATGTATAAAAATCTGTATCATTTGTACATAATTTTCGGTTTTTTATTGCCGGACCAACTAGTTCCATAGATCTTTTTACGAATATTTTGCGAACTATTTTTTGTATTTGAATAGCTAAACGTTCTTGCTCAAAATGTGTTTTTAAACGCGATAAAATAATCTTCTTATTTCCTACTAATGCAAAATCATGAAATCCTTTGATGACTTGCTTTGCTGTCCTCTTTTCTGCAGCACTATAACTACATGGTATTATCAACCCTTTTTTATAATGTTTCAGATTTTTTTTCAATATTGGTAACTTTAACGTATCTATGCATCTTGGATTCTCTAGATACTCTTTTAGTGTGACAATATCACTTTTGTTAAGTATATTTTCAGTTATTTCGGGTTTTCCCGTTTCATTATTGATTGTCATATTCACTTCAATTATTTCATTTGACAACATTATATTATATAATTATATTAATTTTATTTATATACTTTTTGCTCGTAAATACACTGTATTTTTAACATTTTATTATCAAAATACATTTGCATAAAATTGATTTAAAGATAAGACTGTTATGTACTGTATATTAGTTGTTATCAGTAATAATGTCTAAGCCAATTGTTCTTTCTACAAACGAATGGGATACGTCCGCCATCAAGTTTATGCCACCCAAGGTCAATGACCGTGGAGGTATGTCTATTAATGTAATTAGTACTCAAACGAATCGTTCTTTGCATATTTCTACACCTATGATGATGACCTGGGGTATTGCCGATTATGATGACGGAACCGGTGGTGACGGTAAGTTTAATATGACTTTGAATTTTCCTACAGAAGACTATCGTAAGCCTTCTACCGATGCTTTCCTTCAGAAGGTAAAGGATTTTGAGAATCAGATTTTGGATCAGGCTGTTAAGAATTCTGAGTTGTGGTGGGGCGAGGAGATGAGTCGCGAGGTTTGCAAGCACTCGTTCTTCCCGTTCTTGAAGCATGCATACATTAAGGGTACCAAGAAGATTGATACCACTAAGTCTCCTAGTATTCGTGCTAAGGTTCCTTGCTATGACGGCAAGTGGGCAATTGAGTTGTACGATACTAGCGATAAGATGATCTTCCCTTGTGATAATGATCGTGTTACTCCTCCCGATTTTGTTCCTAAGTTGAGTCAGGTAGCATGTGTCCTCCAATGCGGTGGTATTTGGAAGGGCGGCAAGGGTTGGGGCGTCACCTGGAAGGTAATTCAGAGCGTTGTCAAGCCCAGAGAGGTTGTCAGTGTATATGGACAATGCAGAGTAATGCTATCTGACGAAGATAGAGGTGCTATTGCATCTCAGAATGTTCAGGAGAGCGACGATGTTGAGACAGATACCGTATTTGCAAAGGCAACTGCTCAGTCTCACGATGTTGAAGCAGAGGACAGTGACGAAGAGGAGCAAGATATGCCCGAGATTGTTGCTGCTGCTGCTGAACAGGTAGAAGAGGAACCTGCTCCTGCTCCTAAGAAAAAGGTTGTTAAGAAGAAGGTTGTAGAGGCAAGCGCTGAGGAAGACGCTGCACCTGCACCAAAGAAGAAGGTTGTCAAGAAGAAGAAGGTTGTTGAAGCCGAGGCATAAATAATTATAAAAAGGAAGGAATATTAAATCATATTAAAAATATATAAATATGTATGTTTGTATATTTTTTTCTTTAAAATGATTGTGTATGCTTCTTTTTCTTGTGTTTTACGTATTTGTTATAAATTTTTATAACAAATATTAACGTTTTTTAAAATATATCACATTATTCATATTCCGATGAAAAGTTGGACATAATTTTTTAAACCATTCAATTTCTCGTTGTGTTAGATGCGTAATTGGCATTATTGATTGCAATTTTGATATTTTTTTTGGTTGTTTTTTTAGTTGTAGTTTTGCTTTATATTTAAATAATGCTTGTGATGCCTCCATTTTGTCAGTGTAAAATGTTTAATTGTATGATATAATAAAGACATTCGTAAAAAAAACGTTCAATTTTATGACAAATATGGGGGTATAAATGACACCCCTACCAATCCCTACCTTCTCTCATATCGTCTGCCCTATCTTGCCACACGTCTCTTATATCTTCTCCAGTTTCCGTGATATAATAAGAATCATGGTCTGGATCTACTGGTTCTTTACTACAATAATCACGACAAAACGGACACACGAGTCGCTCGAAAGCATTGTTCTTTCTTATTATTTTATCCAAACATTCTTTGCAGGTTTGGTGTTTATTTTCGCAACCTGTTTCTACTATTTTCTTTTTATTTTCCATGCAAATAGCACAATATTGCAAACCCAAATCTTCTTCACATACAGGACATTCTGTTATATCATCACTACAATCAGAACATAATTTATGTTTTGATTTACAACCGGATATGGCGACCATAGCCATTTTTTCACAATGAGCACATTTTCTATAATATTTGTAAATATTCTTTACTTGTTCTTTGATTGCATTTATTTTACTATGAATATCATCTTTAGAAACATGGAAACCAGCCGCTATACATTTTAGTTTTCCGCATTCATCCTCTGCTTTGCGAAATATTGGAAATAATTCCTTTCGTTTTTCTAAATTTTCAGGGGTAGGATTATGTAGGTAGAAGAATTTTACTCGACTCCATTTTCTACGTGCATCATCTTCTATTTTTTGATATTCTAATAATGCTGGTTGTATAACATTTTTCTCATATTTTGTTAAATAATTCACATATTTAACAAATTTGTTTTTAAGATTTCGCAATTTCGATTTATTGAAAATGGTTTGAATATTTACATCATGATACAATTTTTGAATACGATTGTCTTGATCGTGAGAGAATTCATTTCGTTCTTGTTCCATTTTAACGTTGAAAGTTAGTTATATATTGTTGTTGTAATCATAATTAAAACATTATTTGTTTCAATTTTATTTTATTTTGTATTGTATTTATAATATAATTCTATTCTTTTTTGATCCTCTAATTCTTGTTGTTTGCGCAATAATTTTACTCGTTCTTTTTGAGCATCTTCATCCATTTTATGTATTTTTTCTACACGCATAATCGTATTTTCATATTGTAAATGGTTTGGCAATTGAGCTTGCTCTATTTTATATAAATGAATATCTTTGTAATGTTGTTCTATCATAATAGAATGCAATTTTACATCTACATTTGTCAAATCTAAAGGCATTATACCTTTGTATCCTGGAATTATATTTTTCTTATTCATAATAATATATATTATTTAGTATATATATTATTTAATATTAATATATGAATCCTTGTGTAAAAATAGACAATCTTCAATTTAAATATAATAATGCAACAATATTTGAAAATTTATCATTAGAACTTTTTTTTAACAAACGATATGTTTTATCAGGATTAAATGGTTCTGGGAAATCTACTATTTTAAAAATATTAGCAGGTAAAACATTGTCTCAATTTGGTAAAGTACTCGTTTTAAATAAAGATCCATTTAGAGATACTTCGTTAAATAATGACATCTGTTTAATTACAAATGATTGGGGTATGAAAAGTGATGGGTTTTCTGGACCTACACCTTTACAATCAAGTATGAAAGTAAGTGAAATGATGGTAAAACTAAAATTAGATTTTCCAGATAGAAATAAGGAATTATTATCAGTATTAAAAATCAATGAAGATTGGAAATTAAACTGCGTTAGTGATGGTCAAAGAAAAAGAATACAAATTTATTTAAATTTAATCAAACCTTTTAAAATATGTTTATTAGATGAAATAACAGTTAATTTAGATTTATTAGTGAAAGATAGATTAATGAATTATTTAAAAAAAGAAACAGAAACGCGAGAATGCACTATTATTTATGTAACACATATTTTTGATGGTTTAAATGACTGGTGTTCTGATATTATTTATTTAAAAAAGAACAAAGAGATGTCAATTATTTCAAATAACGAAATTACTGATATTTATAGTTATTTGTTAAAATCATTTAACCAAGAAGAAAATGATGAAATGGAAAAGGCAGAATTAGATATTGATAAGGATATGAAAAATGCTGGCGGTTATTCTCATGGCGTTCTAATTAATTATAATATGAAGAAAGATTGACCCTCTTTTCGAATTGTCGTATATATTATTACAATTTATTTTCGAAATACCTATGTTTGGTAAAGTAATTACTTGTTTTGGAATCAATTTTAAACTACTTTTCTCGATTGTTAATAGTTTATTTGCAATTTTTATACTAATATTTTCCATTTTCCACAAGTCATGTAAAGTATATTCTTGATATACATGCAAATTATTATATTCATCAATAGTGATGTTATCTTCTAATTTTGGAATACATTGAACATATAATTCAGAACCATTATTGTCATATACCAATTCATGGTGCCATAATGGAATCAAATATTCTTTATTATTTTCAGTTAATTTATATAAATTATCTATCATCAAATCTTGCAAAGAAGGAAAAATGCGTATAATTTCGTCCTTTTCCATTTTACTTTCATACAAATCTTTCACCTTTTCTACGAAAGAAGATGGAATGTTTAAAATTTCCTTGTTATTATTTAACAAAGTGTATATGGTTTTACATTTTTTAATATTAAGATTTTCCAACATTTGTATAGCTTTGTCTTCACATTTGAATTTCAACGTTTCAATTAGTTTTACTAATATTTTTGAATGAATGTCTTGAAATAGATCGGTTTGTAACATCGGTTCTAAAAAAGAGTAGATAAAATTAGCATATTCAGGTATATGCACGTCTTCTGTTTTTTCTTCACCATAACCAATGTCATAATTGTCATCTTCCATATAACCGTGATATTTCATTAAAATTTCATAAGATTCATGTATTTTATGAAACTTATCTTTGGCATCAATTGAATCATTCTTATCGGGATGGTATTTTAATGCCTCTCTAAAATAACATTTGCGTAACAATTCTTTACTTACATTTTCTTTTTTTAGATTTAGTGTTTGATAACTTTTCCGTATTTGAAGGTTCATTGTAGTTGTGTATATGATTTATTATATTTACTAACATAATCTCTAAATGGTAAATTGGACGATAATTATTATTATATTGTTTCATTTGTGTATATGTCGATTTTATAATTTCATTCACCGATTTTTCAGATAATTTTTGCTCTTCTACAAAATATACCAAAATATTCCAGAAAATCTCTATAAAATCAATGTTATAGATTAAAATGTCATATAATAACTCTCTAAAATCAAACAATGTTACCTTTGATGATTCCATTTTTTGAATAATTTTTTCACATATTATATCAAATACTTCTTTGGGAAGATCTTCGGGATTGTCTATATTTTTTATCGATTGTATCTCTTTCAAATTTAATATACACGACTTGTTTAAATAATTCGGTAATTTTAATTCTTTGAAATATTTTAAATCTGGTTTTTTTATATTAATTACACGGGCATTATTGATAATATTGTTTGGTAAAAAACTAATATGTTCTGTAATTAAAATGTACTTTATTTGAATTGGCAATATAGAATTGTTATATTGTTGAATGTAACTGTAAAATATGGGTAACAATTCCGTGTGTATCATATGAAAATTTTTACAAAATATAATACCGAATTTATTTGATGACATAGATATAATATCTACTATTTGTAAAAATAATTCGTGCCATATCATTTTTGAATTGCATCCTAATAATGCCATATCTATTTCAAAATGAATGTCACTAATTCGATAAATATATTTGTATTTGTCACTGTTTAACGTAATCCGTTTATCATATTTTAATTCACTTGGACTGTATTTTTTAATAAGACGCAACGATTGACTATATTTACCACTACCGGATGGTCCATACAAAATTAAATTTCCCATATTATTAATATTTGGCATAGTCTTTTCTAAAATTTCTAATTCTGGATGAAAATTTGTTTTATAAGAACTTTGCAAATATTCATCAAATGACGTTTCGTGATATTTCATTTAAATAATATTATAATATTATTTTAATATACATTTTTATGTATTTTACTGCGTTAAAGTTTTATTCTCATTCATAATATTTAACCAATATTGTATTTGTGGAGATTTTGCAATTTGGTCATAATTTTCATCACGTATTCTTGTTTTTCTTTGTTTGTCTTTTTTTATTACAATTTCAATTCTATTACACGATAAAATACTATCTTCACTATTTTTTCGTTCATGGTTCATATGTAAATTTAGTTTATATTTATTTTAGTGAAACTTTTAATTCCTTTAATCTGTAATAGAAAATATTATTTTTGATAATTTATGTGTATTAATCAAGTTTATGATCGGAAATGCAATACTACTCAAAAACATAATCAATATAAACGATCTATACGAACCCGATAGTCCTTCTCCACTATTAAAATCATTACAATAACTATATGTTAAAACCATCAATGAAAAAGTAGCCACAATAAACATCCATTTAAACATATTTAAATTCCATCTATTATCTCTTGTTAATTTCACTCTTCCGTATTTTTCTTGTAAGCTAGAACTCATTATTGTTACATATATAGATGACATCAATTGCATTATTATTCCTGGCAATATTACCCAAAACAATGGTATATATATGTTATCTTCTACCGAAAATCTTGTCTTTGGAAACTTAATGGTTAATGCTCTTGATGTAATATTATTATCTTTAAATAACTGAAATATAAAAAGAACTACATATAAAGTTTGGATTCCAGTCATAAAACCGAAACTTGTTGTTTCAGTCGTACCACTATACATAGTTATGAAAAGAACACAATATATGATCAACAAAAAGAAATATTTCATAAAACTTGTATTATACATCTTTGTTTGCTATACTTTATAATGCTATTTTACTTCCAGATGTGTTTTGTTGATCCATTCAAATAATTCGGTTTTATCACAACTTTTATATTCATGAGGACATTTTTTTAGAGGGAAAAATTTCGGTTTTTTCATAGTGTTTGTTTTGTAAAAAATATAGGGACCAAATTTTCCGTTTCGTATTGACAAATCATTATTTAATATACGAAGCATGTTTGTTTCTTTCTTTTCACTGTTTTCTATAAATTCTAAAGCAGTTTTGTAATCCAATTGGTTTAATGGTTTTTTCCATTCTTTTATACTTACTGTGTTTTTACCATATTCTAGATAATTTCCATATTTTCCGGTTTTTATTTTGATATGATTTCCTTCAAATATTCCTAAAGAATCTTCCTCTTTTAATAATAGACTTTCTAAAGTATATTTGTTGTTTTTTAATCGATCCAGATCAATTTCTTTGGTATTTGTTTTTAAATAACTTACTTCGCCATTTTCATCCGTTTTTTTTATCGACGGTCCATATTGAGTAAATATTATTTCATGATTGTCATCCAACGGGTATTTATCCTTTTCTAATTTAGAAATTTCTTTGGAAAGTGTTTTGATTTCTTCTAAGCAATTATTACAAATTGTTGTCCAAGAAAAGTTCGAATCATTCACTATATTGTCTAAATCTTCTTCCATTTGTTTTGTGTAATCATAGGAAAACATAGAATCAAAATGTGTAGCCAAGAACTCAATACACAAAACTCCAAGAGGTTGGATCTGTAATTTCGATTTTTCATTACCAAACGTTTTTTCTATCTCTTTTATTGTCAATTCTTTATTTGCATCTAACATAAACTCCTTGCAATTGTGCATTTTACCTTCTATATCTGTACATTTGACATAGTTCCTTTCTTGGACTGTATCTACAATCATCGCGAATGTAGATGGTCGCCCTATTCCTAAATCCTCTAGTTTTTTTATTAAACTCGATTCACTATAGTAAGATACTTTGTTACGTATTACTACATTACTCTCTAATTTGGAATAGGATAAACGTCTGTCCAAGAGTGTTCTCAAATACATTTTTAATCCAATTGTCTCTGTTTGTTCTAATGTTTTAATAGTTACTTGTTTCCATCCTAAAAAAAGAGGCATTTCTAATGTATGTGAGTATGACATTTTCTTGGACTTACCTTGAATAGAAACTGTAGGAGCAGTAATATTTAGAGGCGTGTTCATATATTTTGCATTAGCCATACAACTTTCTACTGTGTTTCTCCAAATTAACTTGTACATAGACGACTCCCTTGCATTTTTACCATTGGGTATTGAATGTAAATGAATATCTGTTACTCTTATTGCCTCATGGGGATTGTTTTTGTCTTTATTTGCAATCTTGTCCAATAAACCAATATAATTGGCACCATAAGATTGTTCAATATATTTTTTAGCAGTGTCCAAGAACGGGGGCGCATATTTTGTACTTTCTGTACGCATATACGTGATTAATCCATTTTGATAAAGAGTTTGACAAATTTGCATTGTTTGTTTTGGACTACAATGTAATGCATTACTTGCAGTTTGCAATAATTTCGACGTATTGAATGGTTTGGGTGCAGATTTGATAGATTCCTTATCTTCTCCTATGGACAATCTATGATCGTGTGTTTTGGATCTTTCAAAAAAATCTTCTACTACATCTTCTTCATCAAACTCATGTCCAAGAAAAAATTCCAAATTCTTTTGTGTAAAAATACCGGTTGTTTTGTATTTCTTCTCTGCACCATTTTTATTTCGCTCATTTTCATTATCGTGAATCAATCTCAGTGCAGGTGTTTGACATCTTCCAGCAGAAAGAGGATTTTCTTTACTACTATAAATATGCTTCCATAAATGCGGTGAAATTTTAAAACCAACTAACACATCCAATATTTGTCTAGCTTGTTGCGCTTGCACCAATTTTATGTTTATGATTGTGGGATTTTTAATTGCGTTTAATAAGGCGGGTTTTGTAATTTCGTGAAAAATAATGCGTTTTGTTGTGTCTAATGGTAATTTGAATATTTCGCATATGTGCCAAGCAATACCCTCTCCTTCACGATCGTCGTCTGTTGCAATAATAATATTTTTTTTTGAGAATTGATCAATGACTTCCTTCATTTGTTTAATATGCCCACTCTTCTCCTTAATAACAGTGAATGTCGGATGAAAATTGTTTTTTATATCAATATTTTTCAGTCCGTTCAATTGTCGAATATGTCCTTTACTGGCAATACATTTGTAATCTTGTCCAAGATAGGATTCTATTTTACCACATTTTGATGGAGATTCTACTATTACTAAAAAAGTGGCACCATTGGTGTCAGTATTCATTGATTTATATTGTACATTCGTCTTCTTTTTGTAATACTTCGGTCCCATAACTGAATAATTATATTCACTTATGTTTATTATGTTTTTGTTTATTTGTTTGCATGAGCAGATTTTCGAATAGTAGGAATATTTGTTGAAATACTCTCGAACTCATATACTAGATTCTCTTCAATTACATTCATATTGTTAAGAGGACGTTTTTTTGTAATATATTGCGCACAGGTTCCACAATGATCTTCGTTTGAATAATCTGCAATTAAACCACTCTTATTCATTGAATTTACACCCCAACGACCCAGTCGAATTTGAGTACGCGGACTTTGCGTAAATAAATTTCGAATAACTTGATAACTTGTAACTGCGAAAGATGAACTAGGTAACGACATAATGAATATATAATATATAATATACTATGTATATATTATTAAATCAATTTTCTATTTTATTTATTTACAAATAACTAGAAATTGGCACATTTTGGAGAACCTAAAATAAATTTTGAATAGGAAAAAGAATCGCTATAATCGGATCGTTGTTTTCTAAAATATAATAAAAATCCAACAATCGTAATTAATGATGTAAGTATAATGATTTTATTACTGAGATCTTCTAAAAATGCAATTTTTTCATTATATTCCTTTTCATTCTTACCATGATAATATGATATATAGTCTTTGCATAACAAAATAGAAAATAATAAAAATGTTACTACTATCGTAAAATACATATCCATTTTATTGAAAATTAAAAAGAATACCCATATGATTATTGTTTGATTCATTAGATATATTGGATGAGGGTTTGTCTCATCTGATGCAAACCCCAATGCAAAATAAATTACCATGGCAATAATAATATTTTTTGCAATCATGTTGGTTGATAATAACTTTTGTATTTGACATCCCATGGTTTCTGATAAAAAATTACCGGACACTGCTAATATTAATAGAAATATACCTACAATTATATCTAATTTCATATAAGAAGAACGATTTGAAGTTTTTTTTTTTGAATTTGTTGTTATATCATCTGAATGACTAAATATGTTTGCTTGATTATAATTTATTGTTTCTTTATTGTCTATTTGATCGTTTGATACACTAAAAACACTGTACATATATATAAATAAATATATTTACTTATTTGTAAGTTTATAATATTAATATTATAAATAAATTAGACATATCACGACGTTATTTACTATTATGTTACTTACAGAAGATAAATTAGCGCAATGGGTACATTCAAATAACGGATTGTTGATTAGTCGAAGTATATCAAACGTAAATGAGTATAATTTTAAACATATTTATTCTCCCAAATATGCATGTATTACTGGATATAAAGAAGTAATCAATTTGTTTTTTGATAAATGCATTCATTATTTTCACAAAGGTGTTATATTAATTATTATTGAAAGCGATATTGTTCCAATTCAACAACACCAAATAGAACATAAAAATTTATTACATTGTTTTACATGGAATAAACCTTTTCATCATGAAAAAATGACAGCCATACCTATTGGATTAAACTATAATAGACAATTTGTTATATTGGATAATTGGTTGAATAATAAAAAAAAGAATCCAGTTCCACAAAAAATGCTTTGTTTTAATTGTTCTTTAAATACCGATTCTTCTAGACAAGTTTTATTAAATAAAGCAAAGTATAACTGGAATAACTTTTGTACTTTGTTAAATTACGTTCCTAGTTTAAAATCATATGTAATTTCCTCACATATTGAAGGAAAACTACAAATTCATGTAACAAATCCAGAATGTTATACTCAATGGAATAATTTTAAATTTGTTTTGTCACCTCGCGGGGCAGGAATTGATTGTCATAGAACATGGGAAGTGTTAGCAAGCGGTAGAATTCCCATTGTATTGTCTTCTACTATTGATGAATTATATGAAGATTTACCTATTGTTGTCGTAAAAAGTTGGGATGTAATAAATGAACAGTTTTTACAAAGAGAATATGAAATATATTTGCAAAAAATAGCAAATAATGAATACAATATAGACAAAATATCTTTAGAACATTGGACTACTATTATTGATGAAAAAATGAAATTCTATTTGAAAAAATTTCTATGAAATAAAAATGGTTTAAATGATTTTCTGTCATATTCTTCTTTTGAATATGTATAATATACATCTTGGATATCTTCTTTCCATCTAATTTTCGTTGAAACTTTTTCTTCATTAAAAAATGATGTTATATGCAAAATAATATGTAAAATAGTCGTTTTAATTGTTGTTAAAATATGAGTAATAAATGTTATTATAATAAAAAGAAAATTCATGTTTAAAATATTCTAAGAAAAAAACTTAAACGACTTTTTATTATCTATATAAATGAATTCGATTAAATCCAATTATGCGTTTGTTTTAAAGTCTATTAAAAAAGATAAGACATTGCAACCTGCAGTTTTATCATTGAAAGACAAGACATATATTGTGTCTGGTGCCTCACGAGGTATTGGGTTTAATATTGCAAAAAAATTAGCACTTCATGGTGCGAATGTAACTATTGTTGGGAAAACACAGACAAAGCACCCTAAATTAGAGGGTACTATTTTTTCAGCTGCCGAAGAAATTTGCAATTTAACAAACAAAAATAATTGTAGCGCCATTCCTTGTGATATTCGTGTTCCCAAACAAGTTGATTTTGCAATTAACGAAACATTAAATATTTATGGAAATATAGATGGAGTTGTATTAAATGCTAGTGCATTGTGTTTAAATAATACCATAAATCAAACAGAAAAAGAAGTAGAATTGATGAGTTCTGTAAATATTAATGGGTCTTATTTGTTTGGAAAAAAATGTTTAACACATATGGCGAAAAATTCATCTGGACAAATGCTTATTATTGCACCACCATTGGATATGCTGTATAATGATGAATGGTGGGTAAATCATTTTTATTATAGCATGTCTAAATTTAATATGTCATTAATGGCCAAATATTGGAACAAAGAATTCAAACATATCGGTGTGAATACTTTGTGGCCTCGTACTACTATTAATACAGCGCCAGTTCAGAATTTATTGGGTGGTGATACAATGATGAATATTTCTAGAACAACCGATATCATGGGAGATGCTGCAAGAAGTATATTTTGTGCTAATCCTACAGTATGTAATGGAAAGAATTTTATTGATGATGAAGTATTGGCATCACTCGATATAGACGTTGAACAATATAGGGTAAATAATAAAGTGCAGGAAAAAGACCTAATGCCCGATTTCTTTTGTTAAATACACATAAAGGTTGTTTTGTATATTTAACTATATTATGAATTTTAAAAATGCACATATATTGTTTGTATTATCGTTATTATTAACCATAGGTTCATCGTTTGTTTTTTCCTCAAATAAACTAGGAAGTAAACGCCAATTTTATTTACAAAATAATTTTTCCCCTGTGTTGGAAGAAAAAACAATCAATATAGTTCATAATAACGAACTTTTTAATAAAATGTCAAATAGTTTTTTTGGTCAAATAGGTTCAAATCCCAAACATGTGGAAAATGAAGATTACCATTGGTTCGATGGTGATGGTATGATTCATGGATTATTCATTAATCAATCTTTACTTACTTATCAAAATCGTTGGATAAGAACCAAACGTTTAGAAGTAGAAGATAAATGGAACAAAAAAATATATCTGTATTTTGGTGAATTAAAGGGCATACGCGGTATGTTTCAAATATTGAAATATTCTTTTCTTGAATTTTTTAAATTTATTCCCAAAGCACCGGGTACAGCAAATACAGCATTTCTAAGGTGGAAAAATCGATTATTTGCATTACATGAAGGTGATATGCCTTATGAATTGAATATCGATCCACTTATTAAAAATATATCGACAATCGGACGTATGCATCACTCTTCTATGCATAGTAGTACTGCTCACCCCATTATTGATAAAATACGCAACTTATTATATTTGTATGGGTACAATAATTACGATTTCTCAAAAGGTAATTTCATATTTAATATTTTCAACGAAAAAATGGAACTATTGAAACAGAAAAATATTACATTAATAAATAATGGTATGACACATGACGTAGGTTTTACAGGTAATTATGTTATTATTCCCGATATGCCTTTGAAATATGATCTAAGTCGCATTTTGAAAAAGAAACTTCCTCTGTTTTTTGATAAAAAATACGGAACAACTCGTTTTGGTATTTTTGATGTAAATACATTGAAGGAACCCAAATGGTTTCGTTTTGATGAAAATTTCTTTATTTTTCATTTTGCTTGTTCTTATGAAACAAAAGATGAGTTTGTAATATATGCATGTATGATGGATGATCTGTTTATGGAAGATTTTGTCGATTTAGAAAATATGGAAAATGAAAAACATATTATTCGCGGAGATATCCGTTTGAAGGAAATTCGAATTGACCCAAATAATAATAAAACGAAGATTACTGAAAATAATAAACTGGAAGACCTTGGTTTGGATTTTTATTACAATCTTGATTTTCCTTTGGTTTCAAAGTTAGATCCAAGGTTTGTATATTGTACTATTTTTGATGCAACTGAAGCATATATTCGTGGTTATGTAAAAATAGATACAAGTAATTTTAAACATGCCGAACCAGTTGTATTTTTATTTGATAAAGAAATGCATGGTAACTCCGAACCTCAATTAACTGTCATTGAAGATGTTGAATATGTTTTGACTTTTAACAATGATGACGAAAAATCTTATATATCATTAATTGATATTGAAAATAAAAGTGTTAATAGTGTTCAAATACCAACGCGTATTCCTCCTGGATTTCACAGTATTTATTATGAACATGATTGAATAAAATTGATATAAATTATATAGAAATATCAACTATATAATTTATAAGATGACGCAAACAGAAGAATATCATTTATATCCTCAAAATAAGGACTGTATATATACAACAGAACATTGGAACAATCAATTGTCTAATGGAAAACAAATCACGGTTTTGCATGTTCAACAATGGAGGGATGGTGAATTTACTATTGAATTGGATGAAAAAGATAAAGCAAGAATATTAACTGATGATAATATTACTTTGAATGATTGGGGTGCTTGTACCGAAGAAATAACCAGTGGTTGGTTTTATGAGGCGAAAATTAAAAATGAAGATTCCTTTAATGATGAGGAAAAAAAGGAAATACATAGATTGATGTTTTGTGACAAAGACGATGAAGATGCATATAATAGTGAGGAAGAATATGAATTTGAACAGGATATTATGGAAGCAAATGATTGGACCATGGATGATACGATTTATGAAATTGTAAATGGTTGTGAATTAGAAATTATGAGTTAAGTAATAGTTGAATTCGTCTGATTTTGTAAAAATTTAGAAGTTTTTTTTTTGTAAAAGTAATATTAAGTCATTATTATATAGATGTGTGGAATATGTGGCGTAATAAGTGTTGATAAGATAAAAAATAACAAGTACGTTGATTATATGAATGAATTACAAAATAAAAGGGGACCTGACCATACTGGTAAGTTTGACTGTGATAATTTATGTATGGGGCAAAATAGATTATCGATTCAAGATATAAGTGAAAACGCGAATCAACCGTATATTTATAAACATTTAGTGATGGTATTTAATGGTGAGATATATAATTATAATGAAGTAAAACAACAATTAATAGAAGACTATAATGTTTCATTTACTACTAATTCTGATACTGAAGTTTTAATAAAGTTATTTTACTATTATGATAAAGAAATTGTGTTAAATAGATTAGAAGGTATGTTTTCTATCGCATTGTACGACAAAAGAAAGAATATAGTATCTTTTATGCGCGATAGATTAGGAGAAAAACCTCTATATTATTATAAAGATGAAAATCAGTTTATATTCGCTTCTATGCCGGGTCCAATTGCAAAACTATTAAATAAATATGAAAATAAAAAATTTAATATAGATTACGAATGTTTAAATTTTTATTTATCTTCTGGAACATTATTAATAGGAAAGTCTTTATTTGATAATATTTTATCATTGAAACCCGGAGAATTACTTGAAATAAACATTAATGATAACACTTGTAAAATTGAAAAGTGGTGGAAACTGAATTTAACCAAAAAAACTTACGATTTAGAATATATTACGAATACTATAAAACAATCTGTAATAAATACAGAAATAGGTGATAGACCAGGTATGCTACTTTTTAGTGGCGGAAATGATTCTGGAGTAATTTCATTATATTTAAAGAATTTTGATTTTCTAACTTTATGTAATGGCGAAGAAAAAAAAAGTGCAGAATTCTTAAAAGAATTAAAAACTGAACAGAAAATTGAATATATTGATAAAGAATTTGTTAATAATAACTGTGATAAACTATTTGATAGATATAAGGAAATTGTTGATTTTTCTGGTATTTTATCTCGTTCTTCTTTCCCAGTTATATTAACAACCCTATATTTAGAGCAATTTAAACCAGAAATAAAAATAATTTTAACAGGAAATGGAGGAGATGAACTATTTTATGGATATAGTCATATGTCTAAAGAAGAAAGTTGTGTTAAAAGTATTAATACTTTATACGGATTTGCAGATTACTGGACAACCGATAATATTTATTTAAATGAAAAAAAAAAAAAATTTCTTGATGATAAACAAAAGTTGCATGAATTATATAAACCACCTCAAGGTTTAAGTAAAGAAAATTTTGGAAGATGGTTAGAATTAAATCAATATTTAGTAGGAGATTTAAATGTAGATTCAGATATTGTATTTATGTATTCTTCCATAGAATGTAGAACCCCTTTTTTAAATAATAAATTAATGGAAAATGTTCTTAGTATGGAACCATCAAACTTTTTTTATACAGAAGAAGATATAAAAAGATATACGGATGGTCTATATTCAGACCATTTAGAAGACTGGGAAAAGGAACATATTAAATTTACAAATAAATCAAAAAAACCATTAAAAGAAATATTACTGAATGCAAATATTTCAGCAAAAAATATATTTAGAACAAAATATGGTTATGGTTATAATGAAATTCCCGAAAAAATAAATGATAAAATTGTTCAGTTTAGAGAAGAATTTTTAAAACGGAATATAGTCAAAGTAAATAACGAAAACTTCTACTTTGATATGATATTAGTACCATTACTTTTTTTCTTTGAAAGCTTCGATTATTTATTGAATAATGATGATGATGGTAATCCCTCTGAACCACTATTTAAACCAACCAATGATAATATTTCCTTTAAGAGAATGAATATGAGTTATACATCAACTTTACTAGGTGACGACGAAGATAAGAAAAATAAAGAAAGCACTCATAACAAAATTAAAAATAATGTTATGTTGTCTTTTAGCAAGGGAAGAGAGTTTATGTATTTGAATAAAGACAAGAATGAAAAAAAAATAAAAGTTGATAAGACAATTATATAAACTTTTAATATATAATGAAAAAGTTATTATTTTTAGCTGGACTTCCACATAGTGGAACATCTTTATTAGATAAATTATTAGATTTACATGAAGAAATATCTTCAATTGTTGATTATAGTAAAGAACAAGTTGATTTAATCGAAAACAGTTTAGATATATTTTCATCTCAAAATAAGTTAGATGAATATATTAACCAGTTTATTGTTGAAAAAGATCAATATTTACTTCTGAAAAACCCAGACAATTTAGAATATTTACAACAAATTTTATCTATAAAAAATTATAAATGTAAAATATTAATAATTTATAGAGATATTCGCGATGTAGCATTATCGTTGTTTTACAGAAAGGATGATACATGGCCTAATTATGAAAGTGCTATTAAATATTGTGTTGAAATGTATAATATAGTAGAACAATGTAGTCCAGATATTTTAAAAATAAATTATGCTGATTTAATTGATAATTTTGATATTGAATTTAAAAAAATAACCAATTATCTAGAAATATCCAGTGATCACAATATATTAAAAAAATTTGAAGAAAATATTGTTGATGATGATATACCAGGGGATGATAATCATGCAAGTCGTCGAAAAATACAATTAAAAAAAAAATTATACAATAGTTCTAGATTTGAAAAAGAAACAACGTATGAACAAAAAAAAATTTATAATAAATATGTTGAAAATATAGATTCTTTAAAAAATACGATATTTATATTATAAATATTAAACTGAAATAATATTTATAATGTGAAATAAAAAATCATGCGTTTTCGTTCCTTCTCGTCTTTTTTTGTACGACTACGTAGAAACAAAAAATATTTATTAGCTAAATCAAACCTTTTCTTTACATGTTTTGCATTTGGATAACGTGTCTTTTTGTGTTTTAACATTGCTTCTAAACGCACTTTCATAATCATTCCCACTTGCCAAATACGTTTGTGACTATATTTTTCGGTTTTGTATAGTTTTTCCAGTTTTTTGATAGTGTTTTTCACGTCTTGGACAGTTGTATATTTAATTGATATTGTATCGGATGGATCTTTGTCAATATATACGTCAAATGATTTTTTTGGGTCATTGGGATTATATAAAAATTGTTTCTTGCGAGTTTTATTTTTATTATTTTTATGTTTTGATTTTGTTTTCATTGTAATAACTATATAAAATAAAAATAAAAGTATATATTATGTGGTATTGTTATATTTTAAGAAATAAACTTCCTCAATATCAAAACAATACGTATAATGGATCCACAAACAATCCTATCCGACGTTTAAGACAACATAATGAGGAAATTAAGGGTGGTGCAAGAGCAACGCACAGAAAAGGAGGTCAATGGGAATATTGTGCAATGTTATCGGGATTTCCTGACCATAGAAATGCATTATCATGCGAATGGCGGATGAAATGTCCTTCTGGAAAACCCGGAAAAAGAGAATCGAAATATAGAGGGGTTCATGGAAGGATAGGTTCTTTAAATGAAATTTTACCCCTGGAACGATGGACAAATCAATGTATCATTGATAATGTGGATTTTGCATTTAAATTACATATTCTAAAGGATGTTGTACAATATTTGGATGTAAGTAAAGTTCCCGACAATATATGTGTTGAAATCGTCGATGTAATAGATATAAGTTGCATGGAATTAGAGAAAGAACTATATGAAAATAATCGAAAATAAAATTGATTTATTATATAATAACTAATTTATATTATATAATAATGTCATCAATTGATAATCAAAGTAATTCAAAGTTTTATCACGGTGATTGTACATGTGTTAAAACAAAATGTCCAAGTGAGATTGTTATACAATGTGAAACGTGTATTAACTGTCCAGTGGAAGTAAAACAGTTGGAACAAGCGGGGTGGTATGTTTGTGATTGTAGAAATTTCACGATTACACATGAAATTTGTAAAATATGTTCGAAGTTACGCGACGAAATCGACGTTTTAAACGAAGAATTAGACGAATTAATTTATAATATGGTGCTTGAAATAAAAATGTTCGCGGATTGTAATGATAAATTACAACGTATAAATGCAATATCACGTGAATTGCGTAATTGTAATCGAATGCTACTCGAAAATCTTATTCCAAAAAAATAATTATGATAAATGTGCCACTATTCCAAGAAAGGCACTATAACTTGGACATGTTAAGCAATATCTTGTTAAAAATCCTCTTTCGCTTTTTAATTTTACACAATTTCGACAAAATAGAGGATATGTACGTTTATTATCAATTGTAAAATTACATTCACTACAAATACCCATTACATAATTAGATTCTAGTTCATTTTCACATCGAAAACATTGATTTGATATTAGATTTCGATAAATATTTTCACACAATTCTAGTTTTGTTCTATTTTCTAATTTTATTAGCGTTAAATAATTATCTTTCTTTTTTTCTATTTTTTTTACATCATGAATCGACAAAAATCTATATATGTGTATTTTTATATCATCTGGTAATTTCATATAATATAAATCTATTTTTTTATTCCAATAACTCCACATGCTAAACGGGTGCCTGCATTTCCGGTTTTTAACGACTCTTCGTTCCCTCCTTTACCTAAATCATCCTCTTTATCGTGTATAATGAACATACGTCCAAGAACAGATGTTTTCATATTTTTTGTCAAACATATTCCTTTTACAAAGAAAGAACCCTTTGCTAATTTGTTCTTGGACTCTATGTTGCCTAAGTCTCCTGCATGTCTTTCTTTTGAATGTAATCCTCCATGTTTTTTATTAAAGGGATTGAAATGAGAACATGCACTTTTACATCCATCAGATAAATCTCCATATTCATGTATATGAAAACCATGTAATCCATCACTTAAACCTTTCACTTCATAATCAATAGTGAGTCCAAGAGAGATTTCTTTTACAAAAATGATACCATTTACATTATGGTCGTTTTTTGCTATTATAGCCACACCATTTTTACTTAATCTCTTTTTTTGAGTTTTATTACAATTATATTTCATATAATATAATTGATTATTTTTTATTCTTCATTCTTATCTTTTTAAACGGATATAAATAACAATATAATACAATAAAAAAAATTATAGTCAAGATATACCAGATATGATTCCATAAATATCTAGAACCCAATACAATATATAGAAATATTGTCTCTGAAAATGTTTTTGGTTCAATTGAATTTCTCATTAATTCACGAGTTAAATGTGTCCAAAAATTATTGATATATTCACAAAAATGTGTCCAAACCCGCGAAGACCCAATTGGTTTTGCAATAAAATGTAATTTTAATAATACTCTGTTCTTATTTTTGGGTATTTCTCCATGAACACAGTGATAATCTTGATTGTAATCAATAATATTATATTCACTTTTAGATATTAAACTTTTTTTATTTTCAACTTCTGTATAAACGCTATCATTTTCATTTAATGCTAATATAACTCTTAAAAATACATTACCCCCTTGATAAATATATTTGAATGGAGCATCATAATGACAATCACTTAATGCAATATCACTCCCTTTTCTTTCTTTTGGTGAAACACTTAAATATATTTCATCTGAACTATGAACTGATACTATTTCATGGTTTGTATAATTTTCTTGGATAGTTTTTTTTATTTCAGGAGCGTTTCTCAGTTTATTTAAGTGAAATAATAAATTTTCATTTTTAGTATTGTTAATCCAATAATGAATAGAATTCTCACCTTCTAAATTATAGTCTTTTAATTGCATATAACATTCGTTAATATCCGAATTATATATATTCGGTAATTTTCCATCAATGAGCATTTAAAATATAGTATAAATAATCATGATATATTTTAAAGAAATAATTCATTTTTAAAAATTAAATAAACAGCACCTCTTTTTTTGGGTTTTATTACAATTATATTTCATATAATATAATTGATTATTTTAATGATCTTTATTTTTCATTTCTAATAATATAGTTCGGACACTATCTTTAATGTTTTTTACTTTCGGGTACATCATTTCCAATCTAGACGTATCCAAAAAATTGTTTGATCGTCCTGAGGCTAAAATTGAATTTTGCTCCTCTATTGTGAAATTTTTCCACGTAAAATTATTATCTACAACTTCTTTGTACATCTCTAATATTTCATTGTGACTTATTAATCCTGGATTCGTTAGATTAATTGTACCAGTAACCTTCTTTATCGACATGTCTATCATAATTGGAATCAATTCATTTAATACTGTCATGGAATTTGGTACTGAACATACTTTTTCATAATTGGTTATCTTAGTTATAAAATTCCGTTTATTAAATTCGTCGGTAATAGGCATTCGAATACGCACATTTAATACAGAATCATCTAACATATGCATTAATTGATCCGTGAAACCTTTCACAATGGAATAAGAAGAACCGAAAAAATTAGGCAGTGCTTTTTCGTCAAAACCATTTTCTTCTTCGCCAAATGGATGGGTCTCGTCATATTGAAAAACGCAACCTGTACCTAAATAAGTGAAATGGAAATTGTGTTTTTTCGATAATAGTCCTAATGTCATAGGTGAAAATAAATTATCTCGCACATTTTCAAATACCTTCCCTGGTTTTTCCAAATAATCTATTGTTCCTATATATTCATTTTGATAAGTACCATGAGTTCGACCTATTAATGATATCACATGTGTTGGTTGAACCATTTTTATTTCATTTTCAACATCATCCGTGTTTTCAACTCTGCAGTTACCTTCTACTACATCATATTTGTTTTCTAACAAATAATTGAATACTCTACTTCCAATCCAACCTTTTTTTCCATATATGAGAAATTTCATTATATATTATTTGTAACCAGGAATAATATATATATCATTTTAAACAAATAATTCATTTTTAAAAATTAAATAAACAGCAGCAGTCCAAGAAAAATTCTCACCACCATATCCACGCCCTTCATAGGGATCAAAATATTCGAAAAATCCGTTATTTTCTATGATTTCATTTGTGTTGTTTTTTATTTTCTTACTTAACTCTACTTCTTTAATACTTGCAAATCCGATCGATAACATAAAATTAATAATACACCATACTGGTCCGCGCCAATATTTCTTTGAGTCGAACCTTTTTTGATGTGGATCATATGATGGAAATCCATATTTTGTTGCGTATAATATTCTTTTACTGTGCTTGATCATAGCATCCCTCTGTTCTTTACCACCAATATTTGCATAAGCATATAACATAGATGCACATGAAATACAATCATGCAGTTCTCCTGTTTTTATATTTAATGAACTATATGCATTGACATGGACATTCCATAGTTTATTGCAGTTAGTAGAATAATGTTCTATCCAGTTTTCTAATATAGTATAATATTCCGTTCTATGTAAATACACAGCCATTTTGTATAAATCTTTACATGCTCGAATAAAGATAAATTGAATACCTGGATCACACACATTAAATAATCCTTCATCGTATATTTTTTTATTATCCCAGTTAAATTCTTTGCACTTATACACAATTTGCATATAACGATTGTAATCATCATTCGTAGGACGTTCTTTTTCGTCAATATGAGTATTGTCCTTTCTCTCTAAATGTATTGAATCATCTACTTTGATTGCATTAATTGCACTATCCCAATCAGGAGAATTATCTCGTCCGGATTCCCATGGATGAATGATAGATAACAACCCTTTGTTATAGGGATCACGATTATTAACAAACCATTTATGGTATTTCATTAATTTATCGAAATAACCGTTTAGTATTGTTTTGTCTTCAAGTCCAAGAGTCATCATATACCATATAATAGTAGCTAATACTGGCGGTTGCGAAATACATGAACTAGGTGGGTTTGTATTTGATTGCCATATTTCCGGACCTGGAAAATAAGTAGTATTATTTTTATGAAAAATAATCTGTGGTATCATTCCATTTTCCCATTGCCCATTAAATAACGAATCTATTTCACGCAATGCACGTTCTTTATTATATGTATATATTCCTAACGCACAAAAAGCGGAGTCCCAATTCCATTGAAAAGGATACAATGTCTCACATGGAATGGTAAAATCACCGCGACTATTACTTTTTATTATATTTTTAGCTTTCTCTTGTAAATCAGTCATAAATTTCAAATAATACAATAAAATGATATTATTTGAAATACAAAGATTATTAATGCATTATAGGTGTTTAGTTAAATTGAATATATAATACATATAACGCAATCATTATTAATCCATAATTTACATATTCTATTGTATTTGGAATTATCATTCGACTGTTTAACATTTTCGACTGTTCTAAATTAGAAAATGCTTGCATGTCATTTCTTAAAAAATGAATTAAAAATATAGTTGCTATAATAAAAACAACAGATATCAGTATAAGTAAAATATTAATGAACCATATTTTTCCTCTGTAAAAACGAGAATAAACCAATGATCCGAAAGATAACGATGTAAATAATCCAACATTACGTAGGGACGTTTGATAATAAGTAAGCAATTCTAATGATTTGTGTTTTTCCATTTATATTATTAATAGATAAAAAGAAATTAAACACTATATAATATATTATATTGCTATGGAATATAAATTTTTATCTAAATCACGCGATTATAGTGAATGGATAATTGAACCTTCACTTGATATTCATCCAATCGAAAGTAAATTATTCAATAATGACGTTTTTAATATAGAAAATGATGAAGTGATGATTATTGACTCACCTGCAAGAACATATCAATTTCATACAGGTGTCCTCATATTACAAGGAAATAAAACTTTCGGAAAAGACAAAAAAGGACGAATGTTTTACAAATGTATTCCGAATGATAAAAGTCTTCCGATTTTTCTTGTTCCATATGAATTACGTATTGGGTTTAATAAAAATCATTTAAATAAATATGTATTGTTTAGTTTTTCTAATTGGGATGGCAAACATCCTATGGGTTTGTTAAAAGAAACGTTTGGTGATGTTGATAATTTTTCCTCTTTTTGTAATTATCAATTATGGTGTAAGAAATTGGTGCATTCTATTTCACATTTCAATAGACATATGAAATTATGTTTGAAGAATTTGCCAGAAGATTTGTATATACGAGCTATTTCAGAAAACAATAAATATAACTTAGAAGACAAAACTGATGAGAAAGTATATACCATTGACCCTGAAAATAGTAAGGATCTGGATGATGCCTTCAGTATTACAAAAGTAAGTGACTCTGTATATAAAATCACTATATATATTGCCAATGTCTTTATTGCTCTAGATGCATTTGAACTGTGGGATCAAGTCACAAAACGCGTTTCTACAATTTACCTTCCCGAAGATCGAAGAACCATGCTTCCTGAAATATTATCCGACAATATATGCAGTTTGCTTGAAGGTAAAACCCGTCCAACCTTCGCAATGGAAGTTTTTTATAATAAAGATACAAATTGTATTATTGATGATAGTATTCGCTATTTTAATGCACTGGTTACAATAACTTCTAATTTTTCATATGAAGATGATAATATGAAAAGAAACAAAGAATATAATATGTTGTACGAAATTAGTAAAAATATTGATGTAAATGTTGTAGATAGTCACGATGTAGTTTCTTTTTGGATGGTTCTTATGAATAAAAATGTAGCAAATACTCTTTTAATGAATAAAACAGGGGTTTTTAGAGTCATTTCTAAAAAAAATGCAAATAATACTGACTATTTAAATACAATTCATGATAATGAAATAAAACAAACATTGGGTTTATGGAATAATGTATCCGGATCTTACGAATTATATTGCGAAAATATGACATATCATCATGATATTTTGAATGCAAATGCGTATCTTCATATAACAAGTCCTATTCGTCGATTTGTTGATATTATGAATCAATATTATTTTTTCAGCAATATTTTTAAAATAGAAAGTAATTGCGCAAATCAATGTATTCAAACATTTGAAGAAAACATTCAACAATTAAATGAAGATGTTAAGTCTATCAAAAAAGTTCAATCTGATTGTGATTTATTATACACTTGCACACATGATGAATCAATCATGAATTCTATCCATGATGGGATCGTTTTTAATAAAACTCAAGAAAATGAACAATTCCAATATAATGTTTATATAAAATCAATAAAAAAAATATCCTTTTTTAAAAGTAGTCAAGATATAAATGAATATAGTGTTCAAAAATTCAAATTATTTTTATTTGATGCTGAAAATAGTGGATATCGTAAAATTCGCTTGGCTATGCAGAATGACGAATCGATTTGCTGATCTCTTTTGAAAAATACCAAATACCAATCGATGATACTACAATACCTACTATATAACATATGTCATTTTTCCAATTTTGTTGCATCATTTCTTTATAGAGGTCTGAATATTTATTACGATCATTTTCTATATTATGATAAGGGACGAATGGAATTTCGGGAAACATTGGTTCATTAATGTCAATATATGGATCTAATTCCACACGGTTTAATATTAAAAACAACATTTTTTATATTAAACTTTACTATGTTCATTATTGTATTCAATTTTGTGTATATTTTCTATGACAATTTTCTAGTAATTGAATTGCCATATCGGAATCATACCAATCATCCACTTGTGACCATTTATCCTTCTCTAAATTTTTATATGTTTTAAAAAATTCTGTTATTTCTTTTAATTTATGATCACTCACGTCACCTATTGTATATGTATCATTAAAATAAGGTTCTTTTTCGATTATTGCTAACAACTTTTCATCCTTTCCTTTTTCATCTGTCATGTTCATGTATCCTATTGGACGCACATAGACAATTGTCCCAGGCTGTAATTGAATATTGGATAAAACTAATACATCTAAAGGATCTCCATCTTCACATAATGTTTGTGGTATAAAACCATAGTTTTCGGGATACATTACTGACGAATGTAATATCCTGTCCAATATTAATGTATTATTTTCTTCATCCCATTCATATTTTACATTACTTCCTTTTGCAATTTCGATAAAAGCTGGAATGGATTCGGGAAATTTGTCTCCTAGTGGAAAAGAATACATATATTATGTTATTTTATTATTTTTTTCTGAGAAAAATTGCTTATTCCACTTTTCTCTATATTTTAATTGTGTTACATCGAATTTTGTATTCATAAATCCTTTTACATAATTGTCGTAAATACCATTTAATATATCAACATCTTCTTGGAGTGTAATATCCATTTGTTTATAAAATAAACCATCGAATATTGGATTTTGTATAAAATTTCTATACAAATCATAGTGTAATATTGATTCGTTTTTACCAATTGGATAACAATGTGTAACTATGGTTTTAATTATAGAACCTGCAAATACACGTGTCACTGTTGTATCGGGTAAATAAAATTCATTTTCTACTTTTACATATTTGGAATGACCTAATAGTGAAGACATACTTGTTGGTCCAGCAGTATAATGAAACGTTGTTTTTCCAGAAAATTCATCTATATCTTCATATTTTATTTCAAATGGGATGGGTGACACTTGATTTCCGAATGTATGAACATAACTTATATGCATCATATCTAATACATTTTCTGTAATTACTTGATTTGGACGTTTTATTTGCTTTGTTCCCGATATTCGCACAAACGATTTATCATGTGCCTCTGGTGGTATGTAAATACTATTATTTGCCTTAATACCATTTTTACTGTTTATGTCGTATGTTGGACATATATAAATGTCACCATTCTCCTCGTGTGTTTTAAACATAGGAACACCAAATTCTCCTTTTAATGTAGGATTACCCGGAATACATTCTACTAATCCTTTTTCATATTCCCACCCATGATATGGGCATTGAACACAATTATTATCTAATAACTTACCAAATGACAAAGATGCTCCTCTATGTATGCAAATATCACTTATGGCATTTATATGACTATTTTTATCACGATAAATACAAATCGGAAAATCGTTGAAAAGTGTTCTGTGTAAATTGCCCTTTTTATAGTTTTTGGATTTTCCTATTTTCCAAAAAAAATTTCCATTGAATTTATAGGTGTTTTGTTTGGGATTCGTTACTATTTTATAACAATTTACATAGAACAAATAAAAAATAAAATATATATGAAACCTCATTATATACTTCATAATTTTATTATTATATTGTTTAATACCTTACAAACTAATTTTCACCAAATAATATGCTTAAGTTGAAATCGGGATCTATGTCAAATATATCATGACTATTTAGATATTTTAACCTACTATCTTCTTGCTCCATTGACCATTTTTCATTTTCTTGATCATGTCTCTCATCATCTTCTTTATCAACCAAGTTTTCGATATCCGAAACCATTTTTTTTACAAAATTATTGTCCTTATATCGATCACTTGAACGATCAATTCTTTCTAACCAGATGCTGACTAAATCTTCCATTGTATATCCTGCACTTTCGATTTTTTTTGCAATAACATTAGGCGTTGCAAATTGATCATCTGATGTAAGATTATGGAAATTAGTTCCTTCTCTCCAATGATTAATGTTCTCCTCCAACGGATTCCATTCGAAATCATCATCATCTTCTTCGTCTGAC